>Ga0129324_10000029_pt1 | contig 105622 bp, 94 predicted proteins | sample CPBDNA_7_FD_96879 | JGI IMG/M metagenome (GOLD analysis project Ga0129324, IMG submission 96879) | Freshwater to marine salinity gradient microbial communities from Chesapeake Bay, USA - CPBay_Spr_15_0.2_DNA | ecosystem: Environmental > Aquatic > Marine > Coastal | place: USA: Chesapeake Bay... | reverse complement strand
TTTCTTTAGCGCATCTTCAAGAATCTTGGCACCTTCTGCATCTGTGCGTCGTTCTTTGACATAGGCAAGGTGAGTTTTGTAGGGCACATTGACGACTGCAGTAGGTGGCTTATTGCGGTCGCGACCAGCTGGAAGACCACACTTAGGACAATCCCATTCGGCAGGAATAACTACTGTCTCTTCTACTGCAAATGATGGGCGAACTTCGTGGCCGTTACCGCACCAGTACGAAACTGTTGCGCGCTCAATTTGATCTCCACGCTCGGCCTCGCCCATTGGGCCAGCGCCGACTCGACTTCCACGAATAGCACTTGCCATCGTCTTATCCCTTCAACACTAATGAGAGAGCAACAACGCCGGCAAACCAAAGGCCACCCACGAGAATTGTGAGGCGATCGAGATTGCGCTCAACCACTGATGAACCTCCATAGTTTGAGGAGACGCCACCACCGAAAAGGTCGGAGAGTCCTGCGCCCTTACCCTTATGGAGAAGGACGAGAAGGATCATGATGATGCTCATTACGATCAGAAAGATAGAAAGTCCGAGGGCCATTTGCCGTGCTCCTTACATCGTAGAAGGGAAGGATACTAGATTCCAAGGGCGAGCGAGCACCTGCTCTCAGTAGAACTACAGGGATTCTTGTGCGTAAAACTTGGAAATTTTTGCGAGTTCCTCAGGATCAAGGCTTGCTCCCCCGATGAGTGCGCCATCAACATCGCTCTGCTTCATAATCTCAACAATATTGGAAGACTTCACTGAGCCACCGTAAAGAATGCGCATTCCTGCAGCAATTTCGGGCGAGCCAAAGACTCCAACCTCTTCCCGAATAGCGGCGCATACTTCTTGAGCATCCTCTGGGGTCGCAGTCTTGCCGGTTCCAATAGCCCAGACAGGTTCGTAGGCAATCACAATTTTCTTCAACTCTGGCTTTGTAAAACCTTCCAAACCGGCACGCACTTGGCGGATTACATGAGAAACATGGGCGCCAGATTCACGAATTGGAAGCTCTTCACCAACGCAGAAAATTGGAATGAGATCGTGGGCAAGAGCGGCCCGAATCTTCTTATTAATAACGGCATCATCTTCCTTATGGATAGCCCGACGCTCAGAGTGACCAACTACGACAAAGGTGCACCCTAATTTTGAAAGCATAGATCCGGAAATATCGCCGGTGAAGGCTCCGCCATTTTCTGGAGATAGATCTTGCGCGCCGTAGAGCAAGCGAAGGCGATCTCCATCGATAAGCGTTTGAATAGATCGAATATCAGTAAATGGAGGAAGAACCGCGATGTCAACCGCGTCATAATCTTTATCCGAAAGTGAATAGACAAGCTTCTGTGCAACTGCAATCGCCTCAAGGTGATTGAGGTTCATCTTCCAATTGCCCGCCATCAGTGGCTTGCGCATATTCTTCTCCTTTGAGGTGGTTGTAAATTACAGCAAGATTAGAGATCAAGTGCCTTAAGACCCGGGAGTTCTTTGCCCTCGAGGTATTCCAGAGATGCTCCCCCACCAGTTGAGATATATCCGAAGTCGCTATCGGCAAAACCGAGCGCTCTCACTGCCGCAGCGGAATCACCGCCACCAACAACTGATATTCCAGAGACGTGAGTAAGTGCTTCCGCGACAACCTTGGTGCCGTGAGCAAAATTCGGGAATTCAAAGACTCCCATGGGTCCATTCCAGAAAACCGTCTGGCATTGAACAATTGCTGCTGCGAATGCATGGGCGGATTCTGGGCCAATATCAAGACCCATCTGATTAGCCGGAATTGCATTGGCTGAAACGAGTGTGGGTTGTGAATCTAGTGCAAATTCAGGTGCTACCACGATATCGGTGGGCAAAATCAACCTGACTCCCGCCTTCTGTGCCTTTTCAATTAACTCTTTCACCGTTGGAATCAGATCAACTTCTACAAGTGACTTACCAATCTGATGTCCCTGTGCAGCCAAAAATGTAAAGACCATTCCACCACCTATGGCCATAACATCAACTTTATTGAGAAGATTAGAGATCACTCCAATTTTGTCTGAGACCTTCGACCCGCCAAGTACAACTCCATAAGGACGGGCTGGTTGAACGGTCAATTTCTTAAGTACTTCAACTTCTGCACTAACTAAGAGGCCAGCTGCATGAGGAAGAAGCTGCGGAAGATCATAGACAGATGCATGCTTTCGATGAACTGCGCCGAAGCCATCTCCCACGTAGAAGTCAGCCAGAGAAGCTAAGTGCTTTGCCAATACTTGACGCTCTGATTCTTCTTTAGAAGTTTCCGCCGAAGTAAAGCGAATATTTTCCAATAGGAGAACATCTCCCGGCTTGAGATTACCTGCCGCAGAGATGACAGCGCTCCCTTCTACTGCGCCAGGAAAAGCAACTGTTCTTCCCAGTAATTCACCGAGACGTGTGGCAACAGGGGCTAAAGATAGCTCTTCCTTGAATTCGCCCTTAGGGCGACCTAAGTGAGCGGCAATAAGAACGCTCGCACCGGCAGAGAGTAAGTACTCAATTGTTGGGAGCGAAGCCTTAATCCGTCCGTCATCTGTTATGACACCATTTTTAAGCGGCACATTGAGATCACAGCGGAGAAAGACACGTTTTCCAGCAAGATCGCTACCCTGCAATTGCATTAGAGTTTTTTACCAACAAGCCCAACAAGATCGACGAGACGATTTGAGTAACCCCACTCGTTGTCATACCAACCAACAATCTTTACTTGGTTTCCGATCACCTTGGTAAGACCTGAGTCGAAGATGCATGAAGAAGGATCAGTGACGATATCTGAAGAGACGATTGGATCTTCGGTGTAGGAAAGAAATCCTTTGAGCGCGCCCTGTGCGGCAGCCTTCATCGCTGCATTGATCTCGGCAACAGTTGCCTCCTTCGCTAGTTCGACAGTGAGATCTGTAGCCGATCCTGTTGGAACCGGAACGCGCATCGCATAACCATCAAGCTTGCCCTTGAGTTCTGGCAATACCAGTGAAATCGCTTTAGCTGCCCCGGTTGAGGTTGGAATCATATTTGTTGCTGCAGCCCGTGCGCGACGAAGATCTTTGTGAGGGAAATCTAGAATTACTTGGTCATTGGTGTAAGCGTGAATCGTTGTCATCAAACCTTTCACAATTCCCCAGTTATCCTGAAGAACTTTTGCCATAGGTGCAAGACAGTTTGTTGTGCACGAGGCGTTTGAGATGATGTGGTGGTTTGCTGGATCGTACTTTTCATGGTTGACACCCATTACGATCGTAATATCTTCATCCGATGCTGGTGCAGAGATAATCACTTTCTTGGCACCCGCGGCGATATGTTTGCCTGCATCGGCTGCCTTGGTGAAATGTCCCGTAGATTCAATGACAATGTCGGCACCGACTGCGCCCCATGGAAGATTTGCTGGGTCGCGATCTGCAAAGACCTTAATTGTCTTTCCACCAACAGTGAGGGTCTCATCAGTATGTGAGACCTCTAATCCGAGGCGACCTAAAATTGAGTCATACTTGAGTAGGTGAGCAAGAGTTGCGTTATCTGTGAGATCGTTGATGGCAACAATATTTATCTCAGGGTTGGCCAAAGCGGCGCGAAAGAAGTTGCGGCCAATGCGTCCAAAACCATTAATTCCTACGTTAATCATAAGTAAACCTTTTTCTAGTGGGACCCACTCAAGGAAGTCGGCACGATATCTGCCACAGCGCTGGGGTCGGGACCAACCTTATCAGCCGATGAGAGCCAAGAAGTACTACTCGCCAAGCAGGTCAGGCGACAAACCCGCCTCGGTATCAGGGATCCCTAATTCAGAAGCGCGCTTATCAGCCATCGCTAACAATCTACGAATCCGACCTGCGATCGCATCTTTTGTCATTGGTGGGGTTGCAAGTGAACCCAACTCCTCAAGGCTGGCTTGCCCATGACTGATTCGTAACTCACCCGCTTCTTTTAAGTGATCCGGAATTTCAGGACCGAGAATTTCCATTGCACGTTGTACGCGCGCGGCAGCTGCGACTGCGGCACGTGCTGAGCGGCGAAGGTTTGCATCATCAAAATTGGCAAGTCGATTTGCAGTTGCCCGTACTTCACGACGCATGCGTCGCTCTTCCCAAGCAAGCACACTTTCATGTGCACCTAAACGAGTAAGCAATACTCCGATCGCATCACCATCGCGAATAACAACTCGATCAACTCCGCGTACCTCGCGCGCCTTAGCGGCAATCCCGAGACGTCGCGCAGCACCGACCAAAGCAAGGGCCGCTTCAGGGCCAGGGCATGTGATCTCGAGTGAAGAAGAGCGTCCCGGTTCTGTCAGTGAGCCATGTGCAATAAAAGCCCCTCTCCATGCTGCCTCAGCGTCGCAGATATTTGCCGATACAACTTGTGGTGGAAGTCCTCGGATCGGACGACCATTTCCATCGATCAGCCCAGTCTGCCTAGCTAGCGCATCACCTGATTCGATGACACGAACAACATACCTAGAACCCTTGCGCAGACCGCTTGATGAGAGAACAGCCAAATCACTGTCATGTCCGTATATATCGGCGATATCTTTCTTTAACCTGCGCGCACTCTGGGATGTATCCAATTCAACTTCAATGACAACTTTGCCCGCTGCTATATGTAACCCACCAGCAAAGCGGAGAAGAGATGAGACTTCGGCCTTGCGGCAACATGGTCGGGTGACAGAGAGGCGACTTAGCTCATCTTTTACCGCTGCAGTCATAGCCATTGGGCTATCCAACCAAAGATTTCCCGACAATGTGTGAGAAAAGAAGGGCTAATTTTTTCGGATCATGGTGAGTGCTGTTAGTGGTGCTACGTAGATCTGCAGCCAACAACTCTCCACCTTGGGTTGAAACTTTTTCTCGAAGGATCTCGGCTGTATTGCCCACCTCGATCGTTGATGAATCCGCAATCACATAGTCAAAATGCAGATCGGCTGCCAAGCTTTGGATCGCACTCAAGTGATCAATAGCACTTCGCCCTGAAAATTCTCCCGCATGCTGCTCATCTAGATTAAGTATCAAGACCTTCTTTGCTCTTGTGGATACTAAAGCTTCGCGCTGTTCTGGAACTAAAACGTGCGGAAGCACGCTAGAGATCCATGAACCTGGACCCATCGACACAATCTCTGCATTATTAATGGCATCAAGTGCTTCTTCTCGCGCACGTGGATTTTCAGGAATCAATCGTAACGATTCAAACTTGCCCTCGGCTACGGCCACTTCTTTCTGGCCGCGAATAGTCTCTCTCTTCTCACCGTTGATAAAGACTGCCTCTATATCTAATGGCTCACTTGCCATTGGTAAGACTCGACCATTAACTTTCAATAACGCTGCCACTCGATCTAACCCATCAACGGGATCATCATCACGATCCCACAGCGCAGCCAAGAGTAGATTCCCAACTGCGTGACCGTTAAGCGCTCCATCGCTAGTGAAGCGATATTGCATAATCTGCGCCCAGCTTCGGCCCCATTCATCGTCTCCACACAGGGCAGCAAGTGCCATACGAAGATCACCCGGTGGGAATATTGGAAACTCTTCACGAAGCCGACCGCTGGAGCCACCATTATCGGCAACTGTAACAATGGCTGTAATTTCAAATGTAATTGATCGCAGTGCAGTCAAGGTGGCAAACAAACCATGACCGCCACCAAGTGCGACAACGTGTGGTGCAGACATCTTCTACTCGCGACCCACATCTCTATGTGTGGCATGGGCTGAAATTTCTAAATCAGATGAATGTTCAGATAACTGCCGAGCAATTTCTCGCGCGACAGAGACGCTGCGATGCTTGCCACCGGTGCATCCAACGGCAAGAGTGACGAAACGTTTTCCTTCGCGTAGATATCCTGGAATCATTTGGAGAAGAACTGACACATAGGATCGGATGAACTCTTCAACGCCTTCACTCTTGGTTACTGCATTAAAGACCTGATCATTGAGGCCAGTCAGAGGACGGAGCCCTGGTACCCAGTGTGGGTTAGGGATAAAGCGCGCATCCAGCAGTAAATCCGAATCAACCGGGATGCCGTACTTAAATCCAAATGACAATACATTGATACGGATGGCGCTGAGTGAACCAGGTGAGAATATTTCAGCAACTCGTTTTTCAAGTTGATGAACATTGAGATTACTTGAATCAATCACAATATCAGCGGTACCACGAAGCTCATCGAGCTTAGCTCTTTCGCGTGATATTCCATCGACGATTCGCTCTGCTCCCTGCAGCGGATGTGGACGACGAGTGGATTCAAAACGAGCCACTAACACTTGATCGCTTGCATCAAGGAATAGCAATCTAAAGGGTACTTTCTTCTCCTTCAACGTCGCCAGCGATGTACTTAACTCATCGAAGAATTTTCCGCCGCGCACGTCTACTACTACGGCCACTGATTCGAATTCAGAACCTATTGTGTGTGAAGCTAAATCTGGGAGAAGTGCGGGCGGCAGGTTATCAACCACATACCAACCGTGATCCTCTAGCGCATGAGCAACAGTTGAGCGCCCAGCTCCGGACATCCCGGTGAGAATTAAGAGTTCCCGTTCTTCCATGGCTACAGTCTGCCACCGTCGTCAAGCACCTTTTCTCGCGCCTACGGTCATCTGCCAATTACCTTTCTAGAATCTCACCCGTCTGCATATCCACACCTTCAACCGCCTTCGAATCGTCCACGCGGTTGAGATGGTTCCAGATAATGCTGGCGATTTTTTCTCCGATTCCTGGAGTAGCCGAGATATCTTGCATAGTCGCCTTCTTCAGCGCACCTACAGAACCGAAGCGATCAAGTAGAGCCGTTCGGCGAACATGGCCTAGCTGTTCTATCTCATCCAAGACAGATTCGAGCATCACTTTTGATCTGCGTGAGCGGTGAAAAGTAATTGCGAATCGATGCGCTTCATCTCGGATTCTTTGGAGCAAGTACATTCCTTCGCTGGTACGCGCCATAATCAAAGGATCAGAAGAGTGTGGCAACCAGATTTCTTCTAATCTTTTTGCCAATCCGCAGAGAGCAATATCTGTTATCCCTAGTTCTTGCAGAGCACGTGCCGCAGCCGAGACTTGCGGCGCTCCCCCGTCAACGACAATGAGTTGTGGTGGGTATGAGAATTTACTAAGCCGACCACCCGACTCGTTTACCTCACTCTGGTCAATGTTTCGATCAGCCAATAAGCGCTTAAGTCGTCTAGTAATTACTTGATGCATGGCACGGGTGTCATCAGTTGCTTCAGTGGTATCGATGATGAAGCGACGATATTCAGTCTTTTTTGCAACCCCATCTTCAAAAACGACCATCGAGGCAACAACTGTGGTCCCTGAGATATTTGAAATATCGAAACACTCAATACGTAACGGTGTCCGAGGAAGTTCCAGTATCTCCTCCAGTTCAATGAGCGCTTTTCCTGAGACCGCAGCATCATTTGCGCGTCTACTTAAGAATTGGATAAGGGCGTAGTGAGCATTTCTGTCGACGGTATCAAGGAGTTCGACCTTCTCTCCTCTCTGCGGAACTTTGATTGTGACTTTATGTCCGGCAAGCGAACTCAACCACAGCGTCAGAGCCGCTCCATCGATAGGTTCGTGGTTCATGTGAATTGTCGATGGAATCTCGGTCGCCCCATCACCGTAAATTGAAAAGAGCAGAGAAGCCCATGGATCTTCACCCTCAAGGGTTCTCTCTTGATCAACAATCCATGAACGTGAGCCTTTAATTGATCCTCTGCGAACCATAAAGATCGAACCAGCTGCATGAAATCCTTCCTCATGGATGGCGATGAAATCTCCATTGAGATCATCCGAGAGATTTCCTTGCGTAGATTTCTGAGCTTTTTCAAAAGATTCTATTTGATCGCGAAGCCGTGCAGCACGTTCAAACTCTTCGCGAGATGCCGCCAACTCCATCTCATGTCGCATTGTTGGCAGAAGATCTTCCATCCCGGATTCCATAAAGTCATTGAGTTTGATTGCAATATCTTTATGTTCTTGTGGGCTCACCCATCCCACACAAGGTGCGGCACACTTTCCGATATCACCCAAGAGGCATTGACGTTTTGAACGTTGAGCTCTTTGGAAATTTCCGACGCTGCAGGATCGCACTGGGAATACCTTTAATAAGACCTCGTATGTATTGCGAAGCGCCCAAGCATTTGTATATGGACCAAAATACTTAAGGCCGGGTCGCTTCTCTTTACGCGTAATGAAGATGCGTGGGTATTCATCTTCCAACGAAATCGCTAGGTAGGGATAAGACTTATCATCTTTAAATTGAACGTTGTACGTTGGGTGATACTGCTTAATCCATGAGAATTCGAGTGCCAGCGCTTCTAGCTCTGTCTTAACAATCGTCCAATCGACCCGAACCGCCTCATGAACCATGCGATATGTCTTCTGTGCAAGGTTTGAACCGAAATATGAACTCAGGCGATTCTTAAGGTTCTTTGCTTTGCCTACGTAGATCACCTTGTCACTATTATTGTAGAAACGATAAACCCCAGGATCTTCGGGGATCTCCGGAGGGCGATAGGAGGCTGGATCTGCCATCGCTACTTCTTCTTCGCTGCGAGTTTCTTTGGAGCACGATTTGTAGCAAGAACCTCTGCCAAGAAAGATCCGGTATAGCTAGCACTTACCTTTGCAACATCCTCAGGAGTACCTACCGCGACAACCATTCCACCTCTAAATCCACCTTCTGGTCCCATATCAATAACCCAATCGGCGCATTTAATTACATCTAAATTATGCTCAATGACAATAACAGTATTTCCAGAATCAACTAAGCGGCTTAAAACACCTAAGAGTTTGTTGACATCTTCGAAATGAAGTCCAGTGGTTGGCTCATCGAGAACGTAAATGGTTCGCCCAGTTGAGCGACGCTGAAGTTCAGTTGCGAGCTTCACGCGCTGGGCTTCTCCTCCTGAGAGCGTTGGGGCAGATTGTCCAAGGCGTACATACCCCAAGCCAACATCGCAGAGTGTCTTGAGGAATCGTGCAATAGTCGGCACTGATTGAAAGAACTCGTGAGCGATCTCGATCGGCATATCGAGAACTTCTGCGATCGTTTTACCTTTGTAATGAACTTCCAACGTCTCTCGGTTATAGCGTGCGCCGTGGCAAACCTCGCAAGGAACGTAGACATCAGGCAAGAAGTTCATCTCAATAGTGATCGTTCCATCGCCCGTGCAATTCTCACAACGTCCACCCTTCACGTTAAAGCTAAAGCGACCCTGCTGATATCCACGAATCTTCGCCTCGGTTGTTTCAGAGAAGAGGGCTCGAATCTTGTCAAAGACACCTGTATATGTCGCAGGGTTGGATCGCGGTGTGCGGCCAATCGGTGATTGATCGACGTGAACCACTTTATCGAGCTGATCAATTCCGGTAATTGTCTTATGTCGACCTGGAACGATGCGGGCACCGTTGAGCTTATTTGCAAGAGTCGAGTACAAGATGTCGTTGACCAAAGTAGATTTTCCAGAGCCACTTACGCCGGTAACCGCCACAAATGTTCCGAGTGGAATTGAAACTTCAACATCCTTGAGGTTATTTTCCTTCGCGCCCTTGATTACTAACTGTCGCTTGGCATCAAATGATCTGCGATTCTTAGGAATTTCAATTGCGCGACGACCAGAGAGGTAGGCACCAGTAATTGATTCTTTCGAGGCGATGAGCTCTTCATAGGAGCCAGATACGACCACCTTGCCACCATGTTCACCGGCACCCGGGCCAATATCTACAACCCAATCAGCCGTTCGGATTGTCTCTTCCTCATGTTCGACGACGATGAGAGTGTTTCCGAGATCACGAAGGCGAGTAAGAGTTTCGATCAGTCGGCGGTTATCGCGCTGATGCAATCCAATACTCGGTTCATCCAGTACATAGAGAACTCCAACAAGTCCAGAGCCGATCTGTGTCGCTAAGCGAATTCTCTGTGCTTCACCACCAGAGAGAGTCCCAGCAGGGCGATCGAGAGAGAGATAATCAAGTCCCACATCGAGGAGGAAGCCAAGGCGAGCATGAACTTCCTTCATCACGCGCTCTGCAATCTGTGCTTCTCGCTTTGAAAGTGTGATCTGTTTTAAGAAGGCAGCACAATCATCGATTGAAAGTTCACAGACCTGAGCAATACTCTTGTCGCCAATAGTTACAGCGAGTACTTCAGGCTTGAGCCGAGCACCTTTACAAGTCGCACAAGGAATCTGACGCATATATGCCTCGTATTTATCACGACTGTAATCACTATCGGTTTCACTATGTCTTCTATGAATAAATGGGATAACACCCTCAAATCCTGTCGTGTAGTTTCGAGCGCCATAGCGACCCTTGTAGCGCATCTTTATTTCATACTCATAGCCATTAAGGATGGCATCTTGCGCCTTAGCGCTTATCTTCTTCCACGGTGTATCTAAAGAGAATTTAACATCTTTACCTAGCGCTTCAAGCAAGCGCAGGAAATAATCTGCCGACTGACCACCGGCCCATGGGGCGATTGCTCCATCATTGATCGTCAATGAATCATCAGGGATGATCAGCTCTTCATCCACCTCTAACTTGGTTCCGATACCGGAGCAGTCAGGGCAAGCACCGAAGGGGGAATTGAAAGAGAAAGAGCGTGGTTCTAGCTCTTCAAATGAGAGATTGCAATCATGACAAGCAAGGTGCTCGCTATACGTGTGTATCTTCCCTTGCCCGGCCTTCGCATCAACAAAGTCAAGGAGAACAATTCCGCTGGACAGTCGCAGGGCTGTCTCTATAGAGTCAGTGAGGCGCGACTTTGATTCCGCTTTAGCTGTGAGACGATCAATTACAACTTCAATCGTATGTTTCTCTTGTTTCTTGAGCTTAGGCGGCTCAGAGAGTGAAATTGCTTCACCATCGACGATAGCGCGTGAGTAACCCTGCTTTACAAGATCAGTAAAGAGATCGACAAACTCACCTTTACGTTCTCGAACAACGGGAGCGAGCACTTGAAACTTTGTCGTTGGGGGTAGTTCAAGAATCTGATCCACAATTTGTTGCGGGCTTTGACGGGAGATCGGTTTTGTGCATTGCGGACAATGTGGCCTTCCAGCCCGTGCGAAGAGCAGACGCAAGTAGTCATATACCTCGGTGATTGTTCCAACAGTTGAGCGCGGATTTCTATTGGTAGATTTTTGATCAATGGAGACTGCAGGTGAAAGTCCTTCAATAAAATCCACATCTGGCTTATCCATCTGGCCTAGAAATTGTCGAGCGTAGGCCGAGAGAGATTCAACATAACGACGCTGACCCTCAGCAAAGATTGTGTCGAAGGCGAGGCTTGATTTTCCAGAGCCTGATAACCCTGTAAAGACAATGAGAGCATCTCGCGGGAGATCGAGGGAGATGTCCTTGAGATTATGTTCTCGAGCTCCGCGTATGACGAGTTTTTCAATCGCCACTTAGACACCCGCCTCTTCCATTGATCGAAGTTCTTTCTTCAACATACGAATCTCATCACGAAGTTTTGCCGCCACTTCGAATTGCAGATCTGCAGCTGCACTTCGCATCTGATCGGTGAGCGAGCCTATCAAGGCGACTAAGTCTTTTCGAGGTAGAGAGACCACGCCCTTCGCGTTGAGTCCAGCCGATAGCCCTTCGCTGCTGCGATTACCAGATTTCTTCTCACTCGCCAGTAGCGCTGAAGTATCTTCACTCTCGCGAGAGATGAGATCGGTGATATCGGCAATCTTTTTACGTAATGGTTGCGGATCGACACCGCGTTCTAGGTTGTAGGCAGCCTGTTTTGCTCGACGACGATTAGTTTCATCAATAGCCAGCGCCATTGATCGTGTGATGTTATCTGCATACATATGAACTTCACCTGAAACATTTCGTGCAGCACGACCAATAGTCTGGATGAGCGAGGTTGCAGAGCGTAAGAATCCTTCTTTATCTGCATCAAGAATTGCAACTAGTGAGACTTCGGGGAGATCAAGGCCTTCCCGAAGAAGGTTGATACCGATCAGAACATCGTATTCGCCTGTTCGCAACTCTCGTAAAAGCTCAACTCGTCGCAGAGTATCTACCTCAGAATGGAGATAACGGACACGCACACCTCGTTCTTGCAGGTAATCGGTGAGATCTTCTGACATCTTCTTTGTCAGTGTTGTCACAAGGACACGTTCGTTTTTGACAGCGCGAATATTGATCTCTTCTAGGAGGTCATCAATTTGACCTTTGATTGGCTTGAGAATAATTGCGGGGTCAACTAGCCCTGTAGGTCGAATCACCTGTTCCACAACATCTCCCCCAACTTTCTCCATTTCGTACTTACCGGGTGTTGCAGAGAGGTAGAGAGTCTGTCCGACTCGCTCCAGAAATTCTGGCCATTTCAGTGGTCGATTATCGAGTGCGCTCGGTAGACGAAACCCATGTTCTACCAATGTGCGCTTTCGCGATGCATCCCCCTCGTACATGGCACCGATCTGCGGAACAGTCACGTGGCTTTCATCGATCACCACAAGAAAGTCATCTGGGAAATAGTCGAGCAAGCAATGTGGTGCTGATCCTGGTGTGCGATCATCAAGATGTCGTGAATAGTTTTCGATGCCAGAGCAGAAACCGAGTTGCTCCATCATCTCGATATCAAATGTCGTACGCATGCGAAGTCGCTGGGCTTCAAGAAGTTTTCCCTGCTTCTCGAAGAGATTGAGCTGGATCTGGAGTTCATCCTGAATGTCGCCGATGGCGCGCTTCATGGTTTCCGGGCTTGCCGCATAGTGCGTGGCAGGGAAGATGTGAATCTCACTTTCATCGCGAAGTATCTCCCCCGTCAGAGGGTGGAGAGTCATAATCTTCTCGATTTCATCGCCAAACATTTCGATGCGAATGGCAAGCTCTTCGTACATCGGAATGATTTCGATCGTATCTCCACGTACTCGGAATGTGCCACGCTCGAATGCAATGTCATTGCGCTTGTACTGGACATCTACAAAGCGGCGAAGAAGTGCATTTCGTTCAATCTCATCCCCCACTTTGAGATGGATCATGCGATCGATGTACTCCTGAGGTGTGCCTAATCCATAAATACAGGAAACGGTTGCCACAACGATCACATCTCTACGAGTCAGAAGGGCATTGGTAGCCGAATGTCGCAACCTTTCGACCTCATCATTAACACTGGAATCCTTCTCAATAAAGGTGTCGGTCTGGGGTACATATGCCTCAGGTTGGTAGTAGTCGTAGTATGAAACGAAGTATTCGACTGCGTTGTTGGGAAGTAGTTCCCGAAATTCATTTGCCAATTGCGCGGCGAGAGTTTTATTCGGTGCTAATACCAGAGTCGGACGTTGTAGGCGTTCTACCAACCAAGCAGTCGTGGCCGACTTTCCTGTTCCTGTAGCACCAAGAAGGACAACATCTTTCTCACCGGAGTTGATTCGACGCGCAATCTCTTCGATCGCTTGGGGTTGGTCTCCAGCAGGAATGTAGTCGGAAATGACCTGAAAAGGTCCTCCGCCCGATGCGATATCTGGAGCACGTGACATCGCTCTAGCCTACTAGCGTGATCGCTTTGATGTGAGATCAGCTAGCGCACCCTCCCATAGGTTCTCTACTTGGCGCAGTAAATGGTCATCATCTCCGTCGTTTCTTATGACTGCATTGGCTATCGCGATGCGCTTCTCCGATGGAGCCTGGTTGGCTAGACGCGCTTTGATATCTGAGATAAACATTCCCCTTGAGAGAAGCCGACTTATTCGAAGTTCCTCATCGGCTTCAACGGTGATGACGAAATCAAATTTACGTGCAGCATCAGTTTCAACTAGAAGTGGGATTTCATAGATCATGGGAATAGATGAATCAGATTCGGAAACCGCTTGTGCGAAAAGTCTCTGTACGCGTGGGTGAATTATCGCTTCAAGATCTGCTTTCGCTTGTGGATCTTTAAAGACTATTGCTGCAAGCGCTTTTCTATCGATATCACCGTTGCTGATGATCGATTGGCCAAAAGCTGTAACCACTTCATCAAAGCCTTCACTACCGCGCTCTATCGCGATGCGAGCAAGTTGATCTGCGTCCACGACGATCGCACCGAGCTCACTGAAGAACTGTGCAACGGTTGATTTCCCCGCACCGATTCCTCCCGTAAGGGCGATAACGCTCATGGAGAGAGCCTACCTCTGCCACACGGGCAATGAGAAAGCCCCACACGAATTACTCGAGCGGGGCTTTCCGTTAAGAGTTACTTACTCTGCAACAACTTCTTCTGGAGTTTCACTTGTAGCTCCAGCTGCATCAGCTGCCTTTGCCTCGGCCTTCTGCTTCTTGTGAGCGAGGAAGCGAACCTGCGCTTCTTGGTATTGACGCTCCCATTCTTCACGTTGTGTTTCATATCCAGGCTTCCAATCCTGAGTATCAGGATCAAAACCTTCTGGATAGATAAAGTTTCCATCTGCATCATAGCGAGCAGCCATTCCGTATTGAGTTGGATCAAATGCTTCAATCTCAACTTCAGTTCCTTCATTAGCCTGCTTAAGTGAGAGTGAGATACGGCGACGCTCTAAATCAATATCAATGATCTTCACGAATAGTTCGTCATCGACTGCAACAACCTGCTCAGGAATTTCAACATGGCGTTCAGCTAATTCAGAGATGTGTACAAGTCCTTCGATTCCCTCGTGAACACGAATAAATGCACCGAATGGAACAAGTTTGGTAACAACACCTGGAACAACTTGGTTGATCGTATGAGTACGAGCAAATGCTTGCCACGGATCTTCTTGGGTTGCCTTGAGTGAGAGTGAGACACGCTCGCGCTCGAAATCAACTTCAAGAACTTCGACGGTTACTTCATCGCCCACTTCAACAACTTCTCCTGGATGATCAATATGCTTCCAAGAAAGCTCTGAGACGTGAACAAGGCCATCTACGCCACCAAGGTCAACGAATGCACCGAAGTTGACGATAGATGAGACAACGCCTGAACGCACCTGGCCCTTTTGAAGTTGGTTAAGGAATGTTGTACGTGATTCTGATTGAGTTTGCTCAAGGAATGCGCGACGTGAAAGAACAACGTTATTGCGATTCTTATCAAGTTCGATGATGCGGGCTTCAACCTGCTTGCCGATGTAAGGAGTAAGGTCACGAACACGACGCATCTCGACCAGTGACGCTGGCAAGAAGCCGCGCAACCCGATATCAACGATAAGCCCACCCTTAACAACTTCAATGACTGTTCCAATAACAACTTCGTCGCGCTCTTTCTTTCCTTCGATCTCTCCCCAAGCACGCTCGTACTGTGCGCGCTTCTTCGAGAGGATCAGACGTCCTTCTTTATCTTCCTTCTGTAGGACGAGGGCTTCTACCTTGTCACCAACTTTCACAATGTCATTTGGATCTGCATCGTGGCGAATCGAGAGTTCGCGCGAAGGGATTACACCTTCGGTCTTGTACCCAATATCAAGAAGTACCTCTTCGCGATCTATCTGAACGACCGTACCTTCGACGAGGTCTCCGTCGTTGAAATTTCTGATTGTGCCTTCGATTGCTGCAAGAAAATCTGCTGCTGATCCGATGTCATTTACTGCAATTACTGGTGATGTAGACAAGTGAGCTCCGTAGGGATAGATAAGTAATAGGACCCAAGCGATCTGCCTGAGGAACAGGTGAAGGGTACGCGGGTCTCCCATCTGCCAGCAAATCCTTGCGTAAGATAATCACTCTATGAAGCGCTATCGGGAGCTATTTGCTTTCCCCCAAGTGATCCGACTTGGTATTGCCGCTTTCCCCGCACGTTTGGCCTATGGCATGCTCGGACTTGGCATTTTCTTTAAGGCTGAGCAAGCCACAGGTTCTTTTGCAATTGCAGGATTTGCAATTGGCTTAGCCTCTCTTGCGACCGCTTCAACTGCTGGAATCCGAGGATCCATCATGGATCGTTGGGGACAGAAATGGCCTCTGAGGATTCTTGTTCCGTCATACACAATTCTCGTCTTAAATCTCAATCAGACGGAATCTACCCGAGCAATTCTTATCTCTGCTTTTGTTCTCGGAATAACCGCTCCCCCGATTAATCTCTCGGTGAGACCATTGTGGAAAGATATTGTTCCACCAACATATTTACGAACTGCCTACGCCTTCGATTCAGCAATGATGAGTTCGACAAAGGTTATTGGCCCAGTTCTTGTCACTGCGTTGGCTCTTTCGACTAGACCATATTTAGCCCTAAATGCTGTTGCTGCTCTCCTATTTATCGGCGGACTCTCACTTGCACTTACTCCTGTCTCGCGCAACTGGATCCCTGAGAAAAAAGATAAAGGGCAGGATGTACTTCTGAAGAATCGCGCAATTCAGCTACTGATGTTTGAAGGTTGTTTTATTGGATTCGGTTGGGGCGTCTTTGATGTGTCGATACCAGCATTTGCAATACAAGAGAATGTTCCTCATCGTGTTGCTTGGATATTTGCTGCCTTTGGTCTTGCCAATGTGATTGGAGGATTACTAGGTGGGCTTGTGTCAAAGAAATTAGCTCCACTTTCAGCGCTCCGTCGAGCGTACTTCCTATGGTCAATTGCCTGTATTCCCATTTCATTTACCTATCCGGATTGGACTATGGCTCTCGTGGGAGCATCGATTGGATTCCTTGGTGGAGCAGTTCAGGTCTTTTACTTTGAAGTCCTAGAAGCGGTGAGACCAAAAGGTTCGCAGGTGTCTTCACTGGGATGGATCTGGAGTGTAGAAGGAATGTTTATAGCGCTCGGTGCAGCAGTAGGTGGAATAGTCTCTGAGCATCTATCCCCCCGCATAGGCCTTGGATTATTACCGTTCATGATTTTCATTGGCCTCATCATTCTTACGATCGGTAAGGGGCGACTCTCTACGGCTAATAACATACCAACGGAGGCAGAAGACCTTGCAGCTATTGAGAATTTGAGCGACCCTAACAAATAGCCTTAATGTGCGGCTTCATTCCAACTCACACCGACGCCCACATTTACATCTAGTGGCGCTTTAAGTGGATATGCAGAGCCCATCTCTCGTCGAAGAATTTCAGTGGCAACTTCGACTTCCTCAGAAACAGTTTCAAGGATTAACTCATCATGCACCTGAAGCAAAAGTCGGGAACGAAGATTCCTTACCACGAGTTCTTTCTGGACATTTAACATTGCAATTTTAATAATATCCGCGGCAGAGCCTTGTATCGGAGCATTGAGTGCCATTCGCTCTGCAATTTCACGCCGCACGCGATTATCTTGCATAAGATCTGGAAGATAGCGTCTGCGCCCAAGAATTGTCTCTGTATATCCGACCTTTCTCGCCTGTTCCACAACGCTCTTAAGGTAATCGCGAATTCCACCAAAACGGAGAAAATATCTATCCATAAGATCTTGCGCCGCAGGTGGGGTTAAATCTAACTGCGCCGCAAGACCATATGAACTAAGTCCATAAGCAAGACCGTAAGACATCGCCTTGATCTGTCGTCGCATCTCCGGATCCACCTCTGAAGCGCTTACTCCGAAAACTTCTGCAGCGACTGTCGCATGCAGATCCTCGCCAGAGGAGAATGCAGCAAGTAGGTGCTCATCGTGAGACAGGTGCGCCATAATGCGCATCTCGATTTGACTGTAATCAGCGGTAAGCAAAAGCTCAAAACCTTTACCGGCGATAAAGCAATCCCTAATCTTGCGCCCCTCTTCAGTGCGCACAGGAATATTCTGTAGATTTGGGCCAACAGATGACAATCGCCCTGTTGCTGTTACGGTTTGAGCAAAGTGAGTATGGATTCGACCATCTGGGGCGATCTCGGCCAACAAGCCCTCAATAGTTGTTGCCAATTTCTTAGTTTCCCGAATACGAAGGAGTGCGCCTAATACAGGATGCCCCGATTTCTCAAAGAGCCAGGCCAGTGCTTCAGCATCAGTTGTGTAACCAGTCTTGATTTTTTTAGTCTTAGGTAAGGCCAATTCTTCAAAGAGAACTACCTGTAATTGCTTTGGGGATGCGACGTTGAACTCGTGGCCAACGGAATCGTGTGCGATGGATGTTTGAGTGGCTACTTCAGATTCAAAGTAATCAAGAAGCGCGGAGAGCTTCTTCGCATCCACTGCTATCCCCCTACGTTCCATAAGTGCGAGAAGGTGTGCGACAGGAAGTTCGACGTCATAAAGAAGGCTTGTAATGCCACGGGATTCCAATTCGCTATGCAAGGATTTTTGGAGCATGAAGAGCGCCGTTGCAGTCGAAGCGAGAGTGCTCTCCTGTGAACTGGTATCTAGGGTTGCACCATCACCCCAACGTTCAAGCAGATCGCCAATCTCGTTTGTGCGCACGCCTGGATTGAGGGCGTAGGCGGCCAGGCTAGTATCAAAGGTGATTCCTTCAATTTCATGGAGTCTCGATAAAGTCTTTCCATCATGAAGAATTTTTCTCTTTGTCGCGTTACCTATCCACGCGCCAATTTCTCCGGAGTGAACGATGTATACCTGCCCAGGTGAAAAAGCGACAGCATAACGATGGAGGACTCCATCTTGAATCTCGTAGGCGATTGCAATATCCCCGCCGTGTGAATCAATCTTCTTGCTCAGCTCCTGTGGCGTAACGATGCTCTGATCCCATTCACGAGTAAAGCGCGATGGGGTATCTGAATCAGATTTATGATCACCTTCTGCAATCCCAATAGCCGCAACACGATCCTTGAGCGTACGAAATTCCAACTTTTCAAAGAGTGGTGCAAGGTCAGAAAATCGAACTCCACCCCACACTAAAGCCTGCGGATCTGATTCGATATCGACCGAATGAATGAGCTGGGTCAACTCGCGATTACATCTAATACTCTCAATATGTTCTCGAAGTGAGGCTCCGGCCTTACCTGGAACCTTATCTGCGTTATCCAATAACTTTTCCAATGAACCGTATTCAACAATCCATTTAGCCGCTGTTTTTTCACCGACACCAGGAACTGAGGGCAGGTTATCACTTGGATCACCGCGCAGAGCTGCAAAATCTGGATACTGAGCAGGAGTCATTGAGTACTTCTCGAGCACCGCTTCAGGTGTCATCCGCGCCATTTCACTGACGCCACGTTTTGGATACAGCACTGTTATCGAATCGGTCACAAGTTGGAAACTATCTCTATCTCCAGTACAGATAAGGACTTCGAAGCCATCGCCTGCTGCACGAGTTGCCAACGTTGCAATAATGTCATCGGCCTCAAAACCCTCGACAGAAAATTGTGTGATGCCGAATCCCGAAACTAAGTCATAAAGGTATGACATCTGTGATCGAAATTCATCAGGGGTCTTAGCTCTATTGGCTTTGTACTCTGGAAATATCTCAGTACGGAAAGTTTTCCGTGAGACATCAAATGCCACCGCAACATGGGTTGGCTTCTCTTCTTTTAACAGTGAGATCAACATCGTGGCAAATCCATAAATCGCATTTGTGTGTTGACCTGTTGCCGTCGTGAAATTTTCGGCTGGTAGGGCAAAAAAGGCGCGATAGGCCATTGAATGACCATCGATGAGAAGAAGCCGCTTCTCTTTCTTCGCCATGAGGCCAATCTTAGGTATAAAGTTGCCTGCTATGACGCAACCTGATTTTTTACAGTTAATCCGTGAACGTGGCAGCGGCGCGCTCGACAAGAAGATGGGTATAGAAATAATCGAAGCATCCCCTATGCGCCTTGTGGGAAGGATGCCAGTTGAAGGAAACACTCAACCCATCGGACTCTTACACGGTGGAGCAAATGTCGTCTTAGCTGAATCACTTGGCTCTGTTGGAACTCAACTCCATGCCGGACCATCGCGCCGCATTGTCGGTGTTGATATCAACGCTACCCACCACAAATCAGCGACATCTGGCTTCGTAACGGGCGTTGCGACAGCAGCCTCGCTTGGTAAGACTCTATGTGTATATGAAGTTGTCATCACCAACGATCAGGGCGAGCGAACATGTACTGCGCGCATTACATGCATGATTCTTGCCGAAAGATAGGGGTCCTCGCTAAGGTTGGGTCCCAAGGAGGCGTCCTCGCTCCCAACAGCGTGAACGGAATTGGAGAGTGCTATGACTCGATCTCTTAACCTCCTGGGTCTAAGCCTCCCGGCTGTTTATCGATCCGCACTCCTCTTTATTATTGCAATAACCTCTCCTTTCTTTCTCGCAACTCCCGCACAAGCAGAGACTCCAACAAAACTCTATGGAGTCGTTACTGATTCAGAAGGTGCTGCGATACCAGGCGTTGGAATTTCAGTTGTCGGTCCTGATGGTTTTTCGGCAAATGTCTCCACCGACGAGCAAGGTCTGTGGGAGGTGCCGATTCTCTCCAAAGGAGGCTTTAGCGCAACCATCAACGTTGACGATTTGCCAGAAGGTCAAGCCTTAACCGATCCGCAGAAAAGCACCGTCAAGGCAAATGTTTTTATGCTTGGGGTCGATCTCCGGCTTCTCTTTCCTATTGGACCCGGAGTAGCCAAAGCCTCACTCCTGGAACGCTCTGCTCAACTCACTCTCGATGGAATTCTTCTTGGATTGGTTATTGGATTGGCAGCGCTGGGGCTCAGTCTGATCTTTGGAACTACCGGCCTTACTAATTTCGCGCACGGGGAAATTCTCACCCTCGCTGGCCTGTTGACCTATTACCTAAGCGCGATAGCTGGACTGCCAGTATTGATCGCAGCGCCTCTGGCAGTAATTCTCGGCGCATTCATCTCTGGCTATTTGCAGGACAGATATTTGTGGAAACCGTTACGTCGACGCGGAACCGGCCTGATTGCCATGCTTGTGGTCTCAATTGGTTTTGCAATCTTCCTTCGCTACTTCTTCCTCTTTATCTTTGGTGGAGATACCCGTCAGCTTCCGCAGTACGCTGGACAAGCCGGACTCGAGTTCGGCTTGGTCAACATCACTCCTAAATCTATTCTTACCAGCACAATCGGAGTGTTCTTTCTCATCGGAGCAACTCTCTGGCTGCTTCGTACACGCATGGGTAAGGCGAGTCGAGCCGTAGCCGATAACCCCGCTCTGGCTTCGGCCTCTGGTATTGATGTGCAGAGGGTGATCCGCGCAGTATGGATACTTGGTGCAGCCCTGGCAAGTTATGCCGGAGTTATCGTGACCCTTAATCAGGGTGTTAGCTTCTTAATGGGGCAAGATATGTTGCTTCTTATCTTCGCTGCGGTAACTCTGGGTGGTTTAGGAACTGCCAATGGTGCAATTGTAGGTTCACTCATCATCGGCCTTTTTATACAACTTTCGACTCTCTTTATCCCCACCGAACTCAAATACGTTGGAGCTCTTATCGTGCTCATACTCATCCTCGTCATTAGACCGCAGGGAATTTTGGGCAAAAAAGAGAGGATTGGTTAAATGGACTTTCTCTTTATAACCCAGCAAACATTAAGTGCAACTATCGGCGTTAATACAATTATCTTTGCGCTAGCTGCGATTGGCTTAAATATGCACTTTGGCTATACAGGGCTACTCAATTTTGGTCAGGCAGGATTTCTAGCAATTGGGGCTTATAGCGTTGCGGTCCCGGTAATCTCCTTCGGATTACCCCTTTGGGTAGCATTTCTGATCGGAATTTTTAACTCCGTTATTTTCGCGTTGCTACTTGGTGTACCAACTCTTCGCCTGCGCGCTGACTATCTCGCCATCGTGACAATTGCAGCAGCTGAAATTGTTCGTCAGATCGCACGTTCGGCAACCTTTAACTCAACGTTGGGAGGCTCTGATGGAATCACAGGAAAATTTGGAGCAGATTTCTTTGCGCTCAATCCATTTAAGTCAGGGCTAGACACTCCGATCCTTCGTTTTAGCGCAAATGATCTCTGGGTCGTCATCACCGGCTGGTCACTTGTTGCTTTCATCGTCTTTATCATGTGGATTATGGTCAACTCGCCTTGGGGTCGTCTCATGCGCGCAATCCGCGAAGATGAAGATGCAGTCAGATCGCTAGGAAAGAATGTTTATCTCTACAAAATGCAATCACTGATCATCGGTGGCGTGATTGGTGCATGTGGTGGCTTTGTCTACGCTCTTTCACGTCAGTCAGTACAGCCCGATAACTATGGAACAGCACTCACCTTCTTCGCCTATACCGTTTTGATCTTAGGTGGGGCAGCACGCGTCTTCTCACCAGTAATTGGCGCCATGATCTTCTGGTTTTTGATCGTCTTCATCGAACAGATTCTCCGTCAAGGGGTTACCAACAATCTCATCCCTGATTGGTTAATCGGTGCCAATCAGGTGAGTCAGATCCGCTTCATGTTGATGGGTCTTGGTTTAATGCTTTTGATGATCTACAGACCGCAAGGGATTTTTGGCGATAAGAAAGAGTTGGCCCTAGATGCAAAAGCATAGTAGTGGTGGCAGTGATTTCGTTTCAGTGACGACTCAGACTCCGGGCTCGACAAAACCAGATCCGATTTTGATCGCAGACCACATTACCCGCACTTTTGGGGGTCTCACCGCAGTCAATGTTGCCCACCTTGAAGTTCAACGAGGATCTATTACCGCCTTGATAGGGCCTAATGGCGCTGGCAAAACAACTTTCTTCAATCTTCTCACCGGTTATGACTCCCCAAACTCTGGTACCTGGAGTTTTAATGGGAAGGCTCTCAACGGCATTGCCTCACATAAAGTTGCGCGACTGGGCATGGTACGTACCTTTCAATTAACGAAAGCGCTCTACCGCTTAACCGTACTTGAGAATATGGCGCTCGGTGCACGTGGGCAGAAGGGTGAATCAGTATTGACTTCGCTCTTCCCTTGGGTATGGAAGGCACAAGAACGCGAGATTCAACAGAAGGCAATTTCAATCCTGACTAACTTTAAATTAATCGATAAGAAAGATGATTTCGCTGCAGCTCTCTCCGGTGGTCAGAGAAAGTTACTTGAGATGGCTCGCGCGCTTATGGTTGAACCTGAAATGGTGATGCTCGATGAGCCAATGGCTGGAGTAAATCCAGCGCTCAAGCAGTCACTGTTAGAGCATATTAAGGAACTTCGTAACCAAGGTAAGACCGTACTCTTTGTCGAACACGATATGGATATGGTCCATGAGATCAGTGATTGGGTCATCGTGATGTCTCAGGGTGAAATTATCGCAGAAGGAACCCCAACGTCAGTGATGAAGAACGAGCAGGTAATCGAAGCATACTTAGGTGCTCACCACGATCTTGATCTCTCAGCAGAAGGCGATAAGTAATGATGAATGTAGAAAGTACTGCAGTTGAGAAGGGCAAAAGGCTGGTGGAGGCTAAGAATCTCGTAGCTGGCTATCTTCCTGGAATCAATATCCTTAATGGATGTAACCTCTACGCCGATCAAGGCGAACTTGTAGGAATCATCGGCCCTAATGGAGCGGGTAAATCCACTTTGCTTAAAGCTCTCTTCGGACTGGTTAATATTAGAGAGGGTTCAGTCACTCTTCAAGGTGAAGAGATCACAAATATGCGTGCAGATGAACTCGTTGGACGCGGCATAGGTTTTGTTCCGCAGAGCAATAATGTCTTTCCATCTCTGACCATTGAAGAGAATTTGCAGATGGGTGCATTTCAATCACCCTCACTATTTGCTGAGCGATTTGACTTCGTGACCGATCTCTTCCCAACCCTTGGTACTCGGCGTAAACAACGTGCCGGCTCTCTCTCAGGCGGTGAGCGCCAGATGGTAGCTATGGGTCGTGCCTTAATGATGAATCCTTCAGTACTACTTCTCGATGAACCAAGTGCTGGATTATCTCCTGCTCTACAAGATGGGGTATTTGTGCGTGTGCGTGAGATAAACAAGATAGGTGTGACGGTAATTATGGTCGAGCAGAATGCCCGCCGCTGCCTACAAATTGTTGATCGTGGGTACGTTCTCGACCAGGGCACAAATGCATATGAAGGCACTGGAAAATCACTATCTACAGATCCAAAGGTTATTGAGCTCTACCTTGGTACCCTCGCCAAGTAATTTTCATATAGACATTTGACACAGAAGAAGGCCCCCCGGATAACCGGGGGGCCTTCTCTAGCTTTATAGAGCTACTTACTCGCCCGCAGGCACATCACCAGTGATGAACTCAGCTGGTAGCGCTACGTACTTGTTATTAGCTGTGTACTCATAGATACCCATGGTTGCAACTGAAGGGTCTCCATTATTAGCGAACTCGACTGGTCCAGAGACGCCATCGTAGTCGATGTTGACACCATCTGCGATCAAGTCCTTGCACTCAGCAAAGGTTGTGCACTTAGTGCCTCCCTTTGAAACAGAGACGAGGTTATCGCGGATAGTTTCTCCATCTGTTGCTCCACCCTGCTCTGCAGCGAGAGCTATCAAGATCACTGCATCGTATGACTCAGCAGCGTATGAGAAGTCGGTGAGAGCTGGATCTACTCCAAGAAGACGCTCTTGTAGGCTGTCATCTGCAAATACACCAGGAAGAGTCGCCTTGACGCCCGTCATGATTCCTGCAGGAAGATCCGCATAAGCACCGCTTGAAAGGTTTCCATCAACGAGATATGTCTTTACCTTATCTGGACCGACTCCCTGCTTGATCATCTCAGTGAGGATCTTTGCAGTCTCATCGAAACCAATAAGTGCAATAGCATCTGGCTTAGCAGCCTTTGCCTTTGCAACATCTGCTGAGAATTCAGCAGCTGTAGGGTTATAGACAATATTTGTTGAAGTGCCTGAGAAAGCGGCCATTGCGTACTTAGCAAGTCCGTTTCCATAAGCATCATCGAGGTTAAGAACTACAACGTTCTTTGCACCCTCTTTTGCCATCAACTGTCCGAGAACTGCTCCCTGGAAAGTATCTGATGGTGCTGTACGGAAGTAGTAACCATCATCAGCATAATTTGTGAAGTCAGGTGATGTATTTGCAGGAGAGAAGTGAACAATTCCAGCACTTGAAATCTTATCGATTACTGTGAAGGAAACTCCTGAAGAAGCAGCACCAACGATTGCGCTCACACCAGCAGAGATATGAGAATCAGTTGTCTGCTGCGCGATATCAGAGCTTGTATCTCCAGAATCACCACGAATGTGCTCGACATCTGCACCTAGTACTCCGCCTGCCTCGTTGATTTCAGCGATAGCTAGGTCAACTCCTGCGAACTCAGGTGGCCCAAGGAATGCAAGGCTACCTGTCTCTGGAAGGAGCGAACCGATCTTCAGCGAACTTGAACTACTGTCGCTTGAGCAACCCGCCAGTACTAATGCGGCGATTGCCGCAGCGACCACGATGGTCGCTCTGTGAAATTTCTGCATTTTCTTCCTTTCGGTAAGTACTATCCTCCACGTCACTATCTGGAATTCAAGACGCGACATGAGGACAGATGGTCAAAGCATAACTGTATCGAGCGCAAAGGTAAATGCTTTAGGGGTGAAGACTCACATGGAGCCCCATGAAAGAGTCCTCAAATGCCTCTCTCTAGAAAGAGATCTTCTTCGCCTGATCTGGATCGGCTACAGCCAGCGCCACATCCTTCATAGTCAAACGACGATCCATGGCCGCCTTTTGAATCCACGAAAAGGCCTCCGGCTCGGTGAGATTGAGGGCGGTCATCAATATCCCCTTAGCTCTATCGATAATCTTTCGTGTCTCAAGTCTTTGGTGAAGATCTGCAACTTCCTCTGCCAGTGATCTCATCTGCAAGTGACGGCTGATTGCAATCTCTATCGCTGGAATAAGGTCATTAATCGTAAATGGCTTGAGCACATATGCCATTACTCCAGCATCGCGCGCGCGATCGACAAGTTCTCGCTGACTAAAGGCGGTAAGCATCAGAACTGGGCAGTAAGAGATGATCTCTTCCGCCGCGCTGATGCCATCTAGGATTGGCATTTTGACATCAAGAATTGCAAGATCTGGTTTGTACTCTTTGACAAGATCAATCGCTTGCAGACCATCGGCTGCTTGGGCAAGAACTTCATAACCAGCTTCATTCAACATCTCGACAAGATCCATTCGGATCAACGCTTCATCTTCGGCAACAACAATACGCACACGAGGTTTCTGTGAAGATTGGTGATCGACGTTGGTCATGTGCCCCGAGTCGGATTCGAACCGACACTATGCAGTGTTTGAGACTGCCCTCTCTACCGTTGGAGTACCGAGGCGTGAGTCAATCCTAACCCGTTTTCGAGTGTGAACCGAATCCTTGATTTATCGGTAAGCGGGCGCTGCGCCTGCAACAGCATCACCCATACGGTGTACACGCATAGCATTTGTAGAGCCGGGAATTCCGGGAGGGGATCCCGCAACGATGATGACGCTGTCACCGATAGTAGTTCGTTTACTTTCTAGCAAGAGACCATCAACTTGCTTAACCATCTCATCGGTATGAGAGACAACTGGAGTGATCATCGGTTCAACGCCCCACGTTAACGCCAAGCGGTTATAGGTCCCATGGTCTGGAGTGAGAGCGAGAATAGGAATCGGTGAGCGAAGGCGAGACATGCGGCGAGCAGAATCTCCACTTTGAGTAAAGGCAACAAGAAATTTAGCTCCGACAATCGTTCCTACTTCTACAGCTGCCTTTGTGATCGCTCCACCTTTAGTACGAGGTTCGTGTTTTAACGGGCGAATTCTCTCGAGCCCGCCTTCTTCAGTCCGCTGGATAATCCGAGCCATCGTCTGCACTGCTTCAATCGCAAAATCTCCAACACTTGTTTCACCTGAAAGCATGAGCGCATCTGCACCATCGAGTACAGCATTAGCGCAATCGGTCGCTTCTGCTCGAGTTGGCGTAGAGTTTGTAATCATTGAATCAAGCATTTGGGTAGCCACGATGACAGGTTTTGCAGCATCGCGAGCGAGTTCGACACAACGCTTTTGAACCAATGGGACATCTTCTATAGGTAGTTCTACTCCGAGATCACCTCGAGCCACCATAATCCCATCGAAGGCATCGACGATACTCACAAGATTTTCCACTGCTTGTGGTTTTTCAATCTTGGCTATCACCGGAACTCTAATTCCCTCTTCATCCATAATTCGATGTACATCTTTAATATCTTCGGCGCTACGAACGAAAGATAAGGCGATAAAATCGGCTCCTACCTTAAGTCCCCAACGAAGATCATCAATATCTTTCTCAGAAAGTGCTGGAACAGATACTGCAACACCAGGAAGATTAATACCCTTATTGTTGCTCACCGCACCTGGTTCGATTACCTGAGTAATAACATCGTTACCAACTACGCGGGTCACCTCAACGGTAACTTTCCCATCATCAATCAAAATACGATCTCCTGGTTTGCAATCCCCAGGAAGCCCTTTGTAGGTAGTTCCCACTCGACCTTTACTACCTTCAATCTCATCTGTTGTAATGGTGAAGACATCTCCGCGCTCTAGATCGTGAGGACCATCTTTAAATCGACCAAGGCGAATCTTTGGACCTTGTAAGTCAACAAGAATTGCAATGGGTGCACCCGCTTGCTTAGCGGCCGCACGAACCTGATCGAGCCGTTTCTGATGCTCTACATACCCTCCATGAGAGAGATTCAAGCGAGCCATATTCATACCCGCTGCAATCAGCTCACGTATCTTTTCAGGAGATTCAACAGCTGGTCCTAGTGTGCAAACTATCTTCGCGCGGCGCATTTTCAAAGCCTACCTATATTTATTGAAAAGCAACGCGTTCGTAGGACTTTAGCCATATTTACGCTAAACCATTAAAGGTCGCGCAGTTGGCTCTATAGGAGATGGTAACTGTGTCTCTCCTTCGAGATATTGATCAACAGATGCTGCGACGCTACGACCTTCAGCGATTGCCCAGACGATGAGTGACTGTCCGCGTCCAGCATCTCCAGCGACAAATATTCCTTCTGAAGTGCTCTGATACGAATCATCGCGTTTCACATTCGTTCGATCATCGAGTTCCACTTCCAATTGATCAAACAAGGGTGTGCTCTCTGTTCCTGTAAATCCCATTGCTAGAAATGCGAAATCTGCGGGGATTTCACGCTCTGAGCCAGGAACTAGTTGAAACTTTCCATTGACGAGTTCGGTTTCGACGACTTTTAGCGCTTTGAGATTTCCGTTTCCGTCACCAATAAACTCTTCAGTACTGACAGCAAAGACGCGCTGATCAAGTTCTTCATGCGCGCTAGAGACGCGATAAATCATTGGGTACATAGGCCATGGCTGCGCATCCGGGCGTTCATCAGTTGGCCGCGGCATAATTTCTAATTGAGTAACACTAACAGCGCCTTGACGAACTGAAGTTCCAAGGCAATCTGCACCTGTATCTCCCCCACCTAAAATAACGACATGCTTTCCAGCGACATTGATAGCTGGGTTTGGTACTTCACCTAGGGCTTGCTTATTTCCCCACGGCAAGAACTCCATTGCCTGATAAATCCCTTTATTTTCACGGCCTTTAATCGGTAGATCGCGCCACTGGGTAGCACCGAGAGCGAGAACAACAGCGTCGTATTTTTGACGAAGTTCAGAGCCAGTAATGTCAACGCCAACATTGACGCCTGTGCGAAAACGCGTACCTTCTTTCTCCATCTGAGTTAAGCGGCGGTCAATAATATTCTTCTCCATTTTGAACTCTGGAATTCCATATCGAAGAAGGCCACCGATCTTGTCAGCACGTTCGTACACGACAACTGTGTGACCAGCGCGAGTAAGTTGCTGTGCGGCAGCAAGGCCCGCCGGTCCGGATCCGATAACTGCAACGGTCTTTCCTGTGATTCGATCCGGCGGAAGTGGCTTCACATCACCTGAACCAAATGCCTCTTCGATCGTGCGGAGTTCTACCTGTTTAATAGTGACTGCATCAGCGTTGATTGCAACAACACATGCTGTTTCGCATGGGGCTGGACATAGTCGGCCGGTAAATTCAGGAAAGTTATTTGTTGCATGCAAGCGAGCGACCGCCTCCGTCATATCACCACGCCACATCAGGTCATTCCACTCAGGGATGAGGTTGCCTAGAGGGCAACCTGAGTGACAGAAAGGAATTCCACAATCCATGCATCGACCTGCCTGCCTCTGCAGATGTTCGAGACTTTGTGGCTCGTATACCTCTCGCCAATCTTTAATTCGCACATCAACTGGTCGTCGCTTAGGAACCTCTCGCGGTGTTGTCATAAAACCCTTTGGATCAGCCATTTGCTACTACCTCCATTACATATTGATCTACGGGCAAACCTTCTCGCGTAGCTTTCTCCATCGCAGCGAGAACTCGAGCGTAATCACGCGGCATTACCAATGAAATTCGGCTGAGGGAGTTTTCCCAATCGAGTAAGAGATTTCCTGCTACTTGTGACTCGGTCTCGTTAAAGAAACTCGTGATTATCGCGCGCAGCGACTCCTTTTGATCTGTTGGTACAGCCAAGATATCTACCATCTCTTTATTTACGAGATCCGGATTGAGATCTAGGACAAAGGCTCGACCGCCTGACATACCTGCCGCAAAGTTACGGCCAGTGCCTCCGAGAATAACTACGGTTCCGCCCGTCATGTACTCACAACCATGATCTCCGATTCCTTCAACAACTGCAGTGGCGCCAGAATTTCGAACACAGAAACGTTCTCCAACGATGCCGCTGATAAAGAGTTCACCTGATGTTGCTCCATAACCAATGACATTTCCGGCGATGACATTCTCATGCGAATTAAATGTCGCACTCTCATCAGGACGCAGAATGACGCGTCCGCCAGAGATTCCCTTACCGACATAGTCGTTTGAATCACCAAATAATCTGAGCGTCAGTCCTGATGGGATAAATGCTCCTAGTGACTGGCCAGCTGATCCTCGAAGGGTTACTTGGACAGTATCTCGAGGAAGTCCCTTACCGCCAAAGTTACGAGTGATTTCAGCGCCAAGCATGGTTCCAACGGTGCGATTAACATTTCGTACTGGCGAAGAAATAGATACAGCCACTCCAGATGTAAGTGCGGGCGCAGCCTGGCTTATCAAGAGATTATCTAGCGCATCTTCAAGGCCATGATCTTGTGTTGTTACTTGATAGAGCGCGCTCACAACGTCAGGGCGAGCAAGTAGTGGCGATAGATCTAAACCACTTGCCTTCCAGTGATCAATTGCACTCTTTGTGTCAAGGTATTCGACATGTCCGATAGCCTCTTGCAAAGTCTTAAATCCAAGGGAGGCTAAAATCTCACGAACTTCTTCAGCTATATATTCAAAGAAGGTTTCTACGAACTCTGGCTTTCCTGTGAAGCGTTTACGCAACTCTGGGTTCTGTGTTGCTACGCCCACCGGACATGTATCTAAATGACATACACGCATCATGACGCAACCAGAGACAACCAGTGGCGCTGTGGCAAAGCCATACTCTTCGGCACCAAGAAGGGCTGCAATGACAACGTCGCGACCCGTCTTCATCTGCCCATCAGTCTGCACCACGATTCGATCACGCAGCCCATTAAGAAGAAGGGTCTGCTGTGTTTCGGCTAGACCAAGTTCCCACGGTGCACCAGCATGCTTGAGTGAGGTAAGAGGTGATGCTCCTGTACCCCCATCGTGTCCAGAAATGAGGACCACGTCAGCATGTGCCTTTGAAACTCCGGCGGCAACTGTGCCAACGCCCACCTCCGCAACAAGTTTTACATGGATACGCGCATATTTGTTAGCATTCTTAAGATCGTGAATAAGTTGCGCGAGATCTTCAATGGAGTAAATATCGTGATGAGGAGGTGGTGAGATTAGGCCAACGCCAGGAGTTGAATAACGAACCTTAGCGATCCACGGATACACCTTGTTACCAGGGAGTTGACCACCCTCTCCTGGCTTAGCTCCCTGAGCAATCTTGATTTGAATATCGTCGGCATTAACAAGATATTCACTAGTGACGCCAAAGCGTCCAGAAGCAACCTGTTTGATCGCACTACGCCTTGAATCTCCATTGGCATCTGGGGTCAGACGAGCAGAATCTTCGCCACCTTCACCTGTATTTGATTTACCACCCAATCGATTCATGGCAATTGCTAACGTCTCGTGAGCCTCTTGGGAGATTGACCCGTATGACATCGCACCCGTTGAAAATCTTTTAACAATATCTGAAACTGATTCAACTTCGTCGATAGAAATTGCCTTACCGGCAGTTGAACTAAATGCGAAGAGACCACGAAGAGTCATGAGCGCCTTGCTCTGTTCATCTACCGCCTTTGTATAACGCTTGAATACGTCATATCTCTTAGAACGTGTTGCGTGCTGCAGCGTAAAGACGGTTTCTGGATTGAAAAGGTGCGGTTCACCATCTCTGCGCCATTGATACTCGCCTCCAATAGGAAGTCGCTTAGTTCCTGGAACTTCTCCACCTGGTGGGTATGCAATGTGATGGCGTTTAATAGTTTCTTCAGCAATCACATCAAGATCGACGCCACCTAATCGAGAGGTTGTACCAACGAAGAATTCATCGACTACATCCTGCGCGATTCCGATAGCTTCAAAAACTTGTGCACCTGTGTATGAGGCGATTGTTGAAATACCCATCTTTGACATTACCTTGAGGACACCTTTTCCAAGGGCCTTAATAATGTTATGCACCGCTTTCTCAGGAGTAATACCAGTAATCACTCCTTGAATAACAAGATCCTCCGCGCTCTCCATTGCAAGATACGGATTTACCGCAGCGGCTCCGTAACCAATGAGAAGTGCAACATGATGCACCTCGCGGACATCACCAGCTTCTACAACGAGACCAACTTTGGTTCGAGTCTTCTCACGAATAAGATGATGATGAACTGCAGCCGTCAGCAATAGTGATGGGATTGGTGTCTCTTCGGCATCTCCATTGCGATCAGAGAGAACGATAATGCGTGCTCCGTCTGCAATCGCAGCACTTACCTCAGACTTAATTTCCTCAAGACGCATGCGTAGTGTGTTTCCATCACCTGAGACAGGGAAGAGTCCACGGACCACATATGACTGTAGATTTGGATAATCTTCATCTGCATTGACATTAATAATTTTGGCTAACTCATCGTTGTTAATAACAGGAAATGGAAGACTGATCTGGCGACAGGATTGTGGACCAGGATCTAGAAGATTGTGCTCTGGGCCAATAGATCCAGCGAGGCTAGTGACAAGCTCTTCACGAATTGCATCAAGAGGTGGATTAGTTACTTGCGCAAAGAGTTGCGTAAAGTAATCAAAGAGCACACGAGGCTTATTTGAGAGAGCAGCAATTGGTGTATCAGTTCCCATAGAACCTAACGCCTCTCCCCCGCCCTTAGCCATCGGCGTGATGATGATGCGCAGCTCCTCTTCGGTGTAACCGAATGCTCGCTGGCGACGAAGCACTGATGAGTGTGGATAGATGATGTGCTCACGCGCTGGCAGATCAGAGAGTTTGACTGTGCCATCTTCGACCCACTTCCCATATGGGGCAGCGTCAGCCAACGAATCCTTGATCTCATCATCTTCAATTATTCGACCAGCGTTGATATCAACTAAAAACATCTTGCCTGGCTGCAAGCGACCTTTGCGAACAACAGAATCTGCGGGAAAATCGAGTACTCCAGATTCAGATGCGAGAACCACAAGTCCATCACGTGTTACCCAGAACCTGGAAGGGCGTAGTCCATTACGATCAAGCACTGCACCCACCTGATTGCCATCTGTAAATGTCACACATGCAGGTCCATCCCAAGGTTCCATCAAGGATGAGTGAAAGGCGTAGAAATCGCGTCGTTTCTTCGACATCGTTGCGTGATTCTCCCAGGCCTCGGGGATCATCATCAGTACTGCGTGAGGCAATGATCGGCCACCGAGGTACAACAACTCCAGTACTTCATCAAAGGAAGCTGAATCACTTCCCGACATTTCCACGATTGGATAAAGGCGAGATAGATCACCAGGAATCAGATCACTTGCCAGAAGTGATTCACGCGCACGCATCCAGTTACGATTTCCTTTTACGGTATTGATTTCTCCGTTATGCGCGATGAAGCGATAAGGGTGTGCAAGTGGCCAGGATGGAAAGGTATTGGTGGAAAATCTCGAGTGAACAAGTGCTAAGGGTGAGACCACGCGTTCATCGCTGAGGTCCGGAAAGAACTCTTCCAGCTGGCCAGTTGTAAGCATTCCTTTATAGACAATTGTCTGGGACGATAATGATGGAAAATAGATTTCCCCTTGATGCTCTGCTTGCTTTCGAAGAGCAAAAGCCATGCGGTCAAGTGCGATTCCACTTTCTCCGTTAGCTGATTTAACAAATAATTGCTTGAAGATTGGCATCACCGATTTTGCTGTTGATCCCACTGAAATCGGATTTGTGGGCAAGTCACGCCATCCAATGACGATGAGATTTTCTGCTTTTGCTAGCCTCTGGATAAATGAAGTGGGGTCAAAACCCTCTTGAATAAATGCGATTCCAGTTGCATAACTCCCTTCGGCAGGAAGATCGAATGCGGTGACGGCGCGATAAAACGCATCTGGAATACGAATAAGGATCCCCGCACCATCTCCGCTATCGGGTTCAGCACCTGCTGCGCCGCGATGTTCGAGGTTGCGAAGTGCGGTCAGGGCTTGGGCAACAATCTCGTGTGTTGCAATTTTGTTAAGAGTTGCAACCATCGCAACACCGCATGCATCATGTTCGTGTGAGGGGTTATATAACCCCTGCGCTGCGGGAAAGGTCGATGGAAGAGCCATGGGATAAATCTCCTGTTGTCGTGTTCCGTTACATCAACGGGACAACGCTGACCCGACGAAAAGGGTATCAACTCAGAGGCGAGGATGGTAGGTGAAGTGCCCTTTGGCCGCTAGCCAAGGGTGATGTGAAAGAGTCGCCCTATTCCAGCCGTAACCGCCATACCGAGCGAACCTCCGATGAGCACCCTGACGGTTGGGCCCAGTGCTGGTTTGCCAGCGATCTTTGCGCTGGTAATGCCGGTAAAGAGAAGGCCAACGAGAGCAAAGAGCACAATACTCAGCGCAATCGCACCGGGTGTTGGTGCAAAAACGCCAACGAATGGAAGTAAGCCTCCCAATGTAAAACTGGCAGCAGATGCCACCGCAGCTTGTATCGGGCGAGCCTTGCTCAGAGGTGTCTGTCCTAACTCATCTCGAAGATGTGCCTCGAGCGGATCGCGATCGTGCATCTGTTGGGCAACTTGCAAAGCCAACTCTGGTGTGAGGCCCCGCTCCATATAGATCTGGGTTAGCTCAAGTAACTCCCCTTCAGGATCTATCGCTAAGTGTTCAATCTCTAAATGACGATCAGAGTCTTCCACATCATTTTGCGAACGAACTGAAACATACTCACCCACTGCCATCGACATTGCGCCGGCAGCGATGCCTGCCACGCCTGCGGTAAGAATAAAACCACTTTCATCTGGGGTTGCCGCTGTAACACCGATCATTAAACTTGCTGTTGAAACGATTCCATCATTTGCGCCAAGGACGGCTGCACGTAACCACCCAGCACGATGCGTGCGATGTTCGAGATTCCTTTGGTAGACATCCTCTAAGCCCATGTCGGTAAGGGTACCTGAGGGATTAAATCTTTGAACTCTTTTTCTTCAAATTGACGAAGATTGCAAGCGCGGCGAGTCCGATTACAGCACTTACCCATTGATTCTGGCGCAGCCCAAGGAACTCATTGGCTGTGTCTATCCGCAGATCTTCGATAAAGAAACGACCAAGGCAGTACAGGGCGATATAGAGAGAAAAGATCTGACCTTTTTGTAGTCGTGATGTAAAAATTATTAAAAGAATTGCGACCAGAAGACACCAGATGGCCTCATATGCAAAAGTCGCATGAAAAGTTTCAAATTCGGTATAACCGCGAGGCCGCGAAGTGAAGGGAACTTCAAGTGCCCACCATCCTTGCACTGGTGCGCCGAAGAGTTCGATATTAAACCAATTACCAACTCGACCCATAGCTTGAGCAATAAGAATTCCAGGAGCAAGTGCATCGAGTAATTGTGGAAAGGATGGAAAATTGATCTCAGGACGAGATCTCTCCGTCCGTCGGTAGCCGATATAAGCTCCTAACGCACCTAGCGATATCGCTCCCCAAATCCCAAGACCGCCTTTCCAGATGGCAAAGGCACTGAGAAAATTGCTAATTGATCCAAAGTAATCGGAAGGCGCTGAGATCACGTGGTAAATGCGACCGCCAATAACTCCTGCAGGTACGGCGAAGAAAGCGACATCTGTAACAACAGATCTGAGCTCTGGATTGATCGCTCGAAGGCGCCTATCTCCCAGCGAGACTGCCACCGCGATTCCGGCAATGATGCAGAGAGCGTAAAAATGTAGCGTTAGCGGCCCTAGTTCTATATAGGAGGAACTCGGTGAGGGTATTGCGCGAATAAACATGCGAGATGTCACTCTCGATTTACTCTATTGCTGCTTCAACCGCGGCTCTAAACTCATTCAGATCAAAGTTAGGATTCTGACGATTCCAAACTTTACCATTAATGAATACTGTGGGAGTCCCACGAACCTCGTAGCGAGTCATTGATTCAGTCGAAGCGACAACATTCATTAATTTTGACTTATTGGTAATGCAATCTGAGAAGGAGTCAGATGAGATTCCTACCTTCTTGCCAATGCTGATGAGATTATCGGTATTGAAGAATCCTGAGTTCTGGACAGCCGGCTGAACCACGTAGAGAGCCTCATGGAAGTCGATGAATTTTCCTTCATCAACAGCACAGTACGCTGCATTGGAAGCCGCAATTGATTCATCATCCCCCCGTTGATTTCCTAAAAACGATAACGGGTGATAGATAACCTCAGCCTTCTTTTCAGTGATAAGTGATGTGAGATACCCGCCAATTGGGTCTTCAAAGAATTTGCAGGACGGACATTGGAAATCTTCAAAGATATCTATTTTGAGAGGCAGCCCGGCGTTGAAGACTATTCCATCTCCTTGGGCAGGGTCTACGACTGCCTCAACTTTCCCAATTGGAGAGAATGAATCAAGGGCTGCCAATGATGCGGTGTTGGTTTTATTCTCACTCGTAATGCTAAAGAAGGCACCGACAGCGATAACGAGTGCGACCATGCCAATCACAAGCCAGCGTGTGAATGGATCGCCACTCTGGGACTTGACAGAGTTCTTCTTTACTTTACTCATCATTGAACCTCGCTTGTTAGATGTACTGTGGATTGCTCTTCGAGAGAAAATTCTCCATAAGGATACTTTAAAATCCTAGAGGAGATGGATAGAGCCTTCATCGACCTTCACGTACTCCTATCGCCAACTGCTCGGCCAACTCTCGTACTGCCTTGAGCCCAGATTCTTCATCGGATGCTTCTAATAGGACGTTGATGAAGGCTGACCCAACAATCACGCCATCGGCATACGCAGCAACCGATCGGGCCTGCTCTCTCGTTGAAACGCCTAGTCCGACGCTTACTGGAGTATCGGTAGTTGTTCTGATTCGGGCGACGAGATCGGCGGCAGATGAAGAAACACTTGAACGCGTGCCGGTCACACCCATCAGGCTTGCTGCATAGATAAAGCCACCGCAGGACTTAGTCACATAAGGTAATCGCGTATCTGAAGTACTTGGGGCGACTACATATATTCGATTGATCTTCCAACGGTCGGTCGCTGTAATCCAAGCACTCGACTCTTCAACTGTGAGATCTGGAGTAATCACACCTGATCCCCCATTGGCTGCAATGGACTCTGCAAAATTTTCAACGCCGTAACGTTCAATTGGATTCCAGTAAGTCATAACAACTGCTGGGACTCCAAGATCTGTCGCACATTTGAGTGATTCGAATACTTCCTTGGCACCCGTTCCTTGACTCAAAGACTGCACCGCAGCAGCTTGAATCGTAGGACCATCCATGACGGGGTCGCTATATGGGAATCCAATCTCTATCGCATCAACTCCACCGGCAGCAAATGCGGCAATTACTTTCTTACATCCTTCATGGCTTGGAAATCCGGCAGGAATATATGCAATCAGGGCTGCTCTATTTTCACTCTCTGCTCGTGCAAGAACGTGATCTAGCCCGGTCTCCAACAACACTTTAAAGCTTTATTCCAAAGTATTCGGCTGCAGTTGAAACATCCTTATCACCACGTCCGGAAAGATTAATCAGGAGAGTTGCAGATGGGCCCATCTCCTGTCCGACTTGCTTCGCACCGGCTAACGCGTGAGCAGTTTCAATTGCAGGAATAATGCCCTCGGTTTTGCAAAGAAGAGCAAATGCATGCATAGCCTCTGCATCGGTAATCGCGCGATACTGCGCTCGGCCAATATCGTGAAGGAAGGCGTGCTCAGGTCCGACACCTGGATAATCAAGTCCTGCTGAAATTGAATGAGATTCGACTGTCTGTCCGTTCTCATCTTGCAGAACATATGAGCGAGTTCCGTGTAGAACGCCTGGCGTTCCGCCTGAAATTGTTGCTGCGTGGCGCCCACTCATTACTCCATCGCCTCCTGCTTCAAGACCAATCAAAGCAACGCTGACATCATCGATGAAAGGATGAAAAATTCCTATTGCATTAGAACCGCCGCCTACACATGCCAGGACTGCATCAGGCAATTTGCCTGTCAGTTCAAGAACTTGCGCGCGAGCTTCAACTCCAATGATGCGATGAAAATCTCGCACCATCGTTGGAAAGGGATGGGGGCCGGCAACGGTTCCAAGGAGATAATGAGTTGACTCAACATTAGTTACCCAATCCCGCATAGCTTCATTAATTGCATCTTTCAAAGTGCGAGAGCCGCTAGTAACAGGAACAACTTGTGCTCCGAGAAGTTTCATTCGGGCAACATTAAGAGCTTGGCGCTTTGTATCTTCTTCGCCCATGTAAACAACACATTCAAGACCCATAAGAGCTGCAGCAGTTGCAGATGCAACTCCATGTTGACCAGCGCCGGTCTCAGCGATGATTCGTTTCTTACCCATGCGCTTGGTGAGCAGTGCTTGTCCCAATACATTATTGATCTTATGCGAGCCCGTGTGATTGAGATCCTCGCGCTTAAGCAGGATGCGTGCGCCACCGGCATGCTCTGCAAACCGTGGAGCTTCAGTAATAATGCTAGGACGTCCTGTATATGTGCGATGTAGATGATCAAGTTCTGCGATAAATGCTGGATCTGTCGAGGCGGAAATATGAGCCTGCTCTAACTCTTCGAGCGCTCCGATGAGAGCTTCTGGAACAAATCTGCCACCGTATGGACCGAAGTGGCCGATGATTTTCTCTACTTGAGTTGTCATGGGGCTGAGGGTACTAGAGACCACGCAAAGTGCGCAGTGCAGAAAGTGGGTCCCCAGCGCGGACCAGGGCCTCTCCTACCAATATTGCATCAGCACCATGGGATTGTGCGCTCTCTACCTCGGCTCGCGTGGAGATCCCTGACTCTGCCACCTTAATAATCGTCTCTGGAATCTCGGGTAGCAACTCAGCGAATGCTCGTTGATCAACCTCGAGCGTCTTAAGATTTCTAGAGTTAACTCCGATGATGCGCGGCTCGATCTCCATGGCTCGCTCAAGTTCGTCATGGGTATGCACTTCTATCAGGCTGGCCATACCCAACTCAGTGGCCATCTCAAAATAATCTCTCAGTTGATGCGTTGATAACGCAGCAACAATGAGAAGCACCACATCTGCACCATAGGCGCGCGCCTCATAAAATTGATACTCATCAACCATAAAATCTTTTCGTAGGATTGGGATCTTCACCACAGACCTCACGGCAGTTAAATCTTCAAGTGAGCCACCAAATCTGCGCTTCTCTGTAAGAACACTGATGACACTTGCCCCAGCTTCTTCGTACGTCGAGGCAAGTGATGCTGGATCTGCAATATCCGCCAAAACTCCCTTGCTGGGCGAGGATCTTTTCACCTCTGCGATTACAGATACGAGATCACCACGCAAGATTTCATGAGGATCGATCGGTACGGGTGCATGCTCTAGTTTTTCTTGCAGATCATGAAGAGGCAATCTTCGTGCTGCTAAATCCTCTCTCACTCCCTCAATAATTGAGTCAAGGATGCTCATTGTGTGCCTCATCTGTGGGATCAATTCCATGATCTTGTGCGCTCCATAGAGATCGAGTTCTGGGCTTGCGTTCATAACGTGATGAGAGTGAGAATTTCTTACTGATTAATACGACGATAAAAAAAATGATGATTGCACTAATTGCAACTGGCGCTAGGTCGATCATTTCTTTCTCACCATCGCTTGCGCAGCACTAATTGCACCTAAAACTGCAGCAGCCTTATTGATACATTCTTGATTCTCAGATTCAGGAACTGAATCGGCAACAACACCTGCACCTGCTTGAACATATGCACGCCCTCGAAAGAGGAGTGCGGTACGAATTGCAATGCATGTATCTACATTTCCTGTGAAATCAAGATACCCGATAGCGCCACCATAAAGACCACGACGGTGTGGCTCTAGCTCTTCGATAATCTCCATGGCACGAGGCTTAGGCGCACCCGAGAGAGTTCCGGCGGGAAAAGTTGCAAAGAGTGCATCCACTGCCGACTTATCAGGCGCTAACGTTCCGGTCACTGTCGAAACGATATGCATCACGTGGGAATATCTCTCAACGCTCATAAAATCGATCACTTCCACTGATCCGGGAGCACAGATACGTCCTAAATCATTTCGCCCAAGATCTACCAGCATTAAGTGTTCTGCTCGCTCTTTAGGGTCTGCTAAGAGCTCTTCACCGAGTCTCTTATCTTCTTCAGGTGAGGATGAACGCTTCCGAGTTCCTGCAATCGGATGCACCATTACTTCCCCATCAGTGACTTTCACAAGCGCTTCAGGAGATGAGCCAACGATATCGACCCCAGAATCAAATCTAAAGAGATACATATATGGAGAAGGATTACGTAGGCGCAACATACGGTAGACATCAATTGCATCAGCGCTACATTCCACTGAGAAACGTTGTGAGAGAACGATCTGAAAGGCCTCCCCTGAGATAATCTCTTCCTTAGCGCGGATTACCTTTGCGATGTAATCATCTTCACTTATATTTCTTTCGTACATGGGTTCGGAAGATTGTGGAATGTGCACAATATCGCCAGGAATCGCAGCTGTGAGCTGACTCTGCATACGATCAAGTCTGGCTGTGGCATCGGCAAATGCTTCATCAATGCGTTCATTGCTACCATCCCAATTAATAGCATTTGCAATCAGAGTGATACTTCCCTCTGCATGATCCATCACCGCTAAATCACTCGTTAACATAAATGCGATTTCAGGTAGCGGGATATCTTTCTTTGAAATATTAGGTATCTTCTCTAAATGTCGGACGCTGTCATAGCCCATATACCCAACGAGTCCTCCGGTCAGCGGTGGAAGACCCGCAATCTTCGGTGAGCGAAGGTGTGATGCAGAAAGTCGAAGTGCTTCAAGTGGGTCAATTCCACTAGGTGCACCGGCTGGAGCAACACCAATCCACTGAGCAAGGTCATCAACTTCAGTCAACGTCGCCTGCGAATGTGCTCCGATAAATGAGTAGCGCGACCAGACACCTCCGTGCTCGGCAGACTCTAGAAGAAATGAGGCGGCAGATGTTCCAGCAAGTTTTCTATAAACGCCTAGAGGTGTCTCTCCATCGGCCAATAATTTTCGATAGACAGGAATAACATTAAAATCTTGGGCATATCCGCGAAATTCTTCTAGATTCATTCTGTGATCTCGCCGTCGTGACTCTTCTCAGTGGGAAAAATTTCCCGATGGAAGCAGGTGAACTCGCCCGTGTGGCACGCTGATCCCTCTTGAATGACCTGTAAAAGAATTGCGTCTCCGTCACAATCGAGTGATATTGAAACAACTTTCTGCAGGTGTCCAGATGTTTCACCTTTTCGCCATAACTCATTTCGCGAGCGACTGAAGTACGTTGCAAATCCAGAGTCAATTGTGAGGGCAAGAGATTCTGGATTGACGTAGGCAAGCATCAACACTTCTCCCGAAAGACTATCTTGGGCAATCGCAGGGATCAGCGCTGAGGGGTCTTTGAGAAGCTCCATAATTGCTGGAGATACAGTGATGCTCACAGGGTAATTGTGCCTCACACTGAGGAGCTCATGCGCACGGGATATCCATGCTCAGAGAGATACTTCTTCACATCTGTAATGCGATGAATTCCGAAGTGAAAGACACTCGCCGCAAGCAGTGCATCGGCCCCGGCCTCAATCGCTGCGGCAAAGTCTTCCAAGGATCCGGCACCACCGCTTGCTATCAATGGCAGCGAAGAGATTTCTCGAATACGGCTAATCATTCCAATGTCATACCCGGCCCGCGTTCCATCTGCATCCATCGAATTTAGTAAGACTTCACCGATACCTCGTTGAGTTGCATCTTCAATCCATGACAACGCATCAAGGCCCGTGCTTGTCCGCCCGCCATGAGTGGTTACCTCAAAGCCTGATGGTGTTCGAGCTCGGCGAGCATCAACTGAAAGTACAAGAACCTGATTGCCAAAACGTTGTGATATCTCTGTGATGAGATCAGGGCGGGCGATTGCAGCGGTGTTCACTGAAACTTTATCTGCTCCAGCGCGAAGCAATCTATCGACATCATCAACTGTTCTAATACCTCCACCTACAGTCAGTGGAATAAAAACTTGCTCGGCAGTTCGCGCAACAACATCGTATGTCGTTGCGCGATTGGTTGCACTGGCTGAGATATCCAAAAAAGTAAGTTCATCAATACCCTCAGAGCCGTAGAGTTCGGCCATCTCGACCGGATCACCTGCATCAACAAGATCAGTAAAGTTTATGCCTTTGACTACGCGGCCATTATCTACATCGAGACAAGCGATAATTCGAGTTGCAAGCGTCATGAACGGCTCACGTGAAGTGCTTGCTCGAGTGTGAACGCACCGGCGTAGAGCGCCTTGCCAACGATTGCTCCTTCGACTCCGATTTTTTGTAACTCGCATAGCGCCGCAATATCAGCAAGGCTTGAGATACCACCACTCGCCACTACAGGTTTATCAGTTACCGCGCAGACCTCTCGCAATAAATTCAGGTTAGGTCCCTGCAGCGTTCCATCCTTGGTGACATCTGTGACGATGTATCGAGCACAACCATCTGCTTCAAGGCGAGAGATAGTCTCAAAGAGGTCGCCGCCTTCCTTCGTCCATCCTCGCGCTGCGAGAATATGTCCGCGGACATCAAGGCCAACTGCGATTTGATCGCCAAATTCTGCAATTACTTTAGATGTCCACTCGGGATCTTCTAACGCTGCAGTCCCAAGGTTTACGCGTCGACAACCCGTTGCCAGGGCCCGTGCAAGCGAGACGTCATCTCTAATTCCTCCTGAGAGTTCTACATCAATATCTAATCTGCCAACTACTTCTGCAAGTAGGGCGGCATTTTCACCACGTCCAAAAGCGGCATCAAGGTCTACTAAGTGAATCCACTGTGCGCCTGCCTTTTGGAAATCCAAAGCAACGTCAAGTGGAGAGCCGTACACGCTCTCTTGGGAAAGTTCGCCTTGCACTAGTCGAACCGCACGGCCATCTTTAACATCAACTGCTGGCAAAAGTTCGAGAAAACTCATAGGGACTTACTCCAATTCTTAATCAACGCAAGGCCCGCTCGCCCTGACTTTTCTGGGTGAAATTGTGTAGCACTTAGAGAGCCATCTTCAACAGCAGCCAAGAATTTCTGACCTTGAATTGCATATGTCCCAAGTCCGGACGTGACCTCTCGAGCTGCATATGAATGAACAAAATAAAATGATTCATCTTCCACGCCGTTAAAAAGTCTTGAGCCAGTTGCTGGCTCCACTGAGTTCCATCCCATGTGTGGGAGAATTGGCGCTTCAAGTTTGCGTACTGAAGATTTCCAAATACCAACGCCTTCATGCAAGCCATTTTCGTCGCTATCAGAGAAGAGTATTTGCATTCCGATGCAGATCCCAAGTGTGGGTCGTCCATCCGCATAGCGTGCTGAAATTATCTCGGGTGCACCCACATTTCGTAATCCCTGCATACACGCTGCAAACGCTCCTACACCTGGAACGACCAAACCTGTTGCCTCTAGGGCAACCTTCGGATCTGATGTAAGAACGACATTGAGACCTGATGTTTCAAAGGCTCTCACCGCCGATCTAACATTTCCAGAGCCATAATCAAGAATTGCAATCGTTGAAATTAGAGTGAACCTTTTGTCGAAGGAATACCAGATACTCGACCATCAATTGCAACTGCATCACGAAGTGCGCGAGCAACGGCCTTAAACTGAGCTTCAAAGACATGGTGCGCGTTACGCCCTTCGAGTACGCGAATATGTAGTGCTATGCGCGCCTCTGCAACAATTGATTCCCAAATGTGCTTCCCCAGAGTGGTATCAAATGTTCCAATTAATTCAACAATTTCTGGCTGGCGATGTACAAGGTAAGGGCGACCGGAAAGATCTACCGCAGCTTGCACCAACACCTCGTCAAGGGGGACCATGGCATCACCAAAGCGGCGAATTCCACTCTTATCACCTAGGGCTTCACGGAGTGCTTGGCCAAAGGCGAGCGATGTATCTTCAACTGTGTGGTGTGAATCAACATCAACATCGCCCTCTGTCTTTACCTTCAGGTCAAAGCCCGAGTGTTTGCCCAATTGCGAAAGCATGTGATCAAAGAAAGGGACACCTGTATCGACACTGATCTCGCCGCCACCATTGAGGTTAATCTCTACAAGAACATGTGATTCTTTTGTTTTTCGTTCTACTCGTGCTCTTCTCATGATCTCTCCTTCACTAGGCACTCCTGTAGCGCGCTTAGAAATTTATTATTCTCATCGGTGGTGCCGATTGTTGTACGTAGATAACCCGATAATCCCATATCTCGAATCAATATTCCGCGATCAAGCATCAATTTCCATAGTTCGTTTGACGTATGTGCAAAACCGGTAAAGAGAAGAAAGTTTGCCTGGCTAGGTAGAACTGATAAGCCCATCTCCTGTAGGGATGCAGCAACACGTTCTCGGGCAGCTTTGAGTTCTCTCACTCCAGAGAGAAGTTCATCCTTGAAATCCAGCGCAACAAGGGCGGCACTTTGGGTCAGGGTACTGAGGTGATACGGCAGGCGCACCAACAACATGGCCTCAATCACAGATGGATGTGCAACGAGATACCCCACTCTGGCTCCGGCAAAAGCAAAAGCTTTACTCATTGTTCGAATCACAACTACATGAGGGTATTGCGCAATGAGTGTGACAGCAGATTCCTCATCAGAAAACTCTGCATAGGCTTCATCTACAACAAGGAGTCCTGTAACGTGCTGCGCGATTCTCTCGATATCGCCTAACTTAATGGCTTCACCCGTTGGATTATTTGGAGTGGTGAGAAAGGTAAGTCCTTGCGGATTCTTCTTAATCTGATTAAGCACGCTCTCGACATCAAGTGAAAAATCGTTCTCTCGTTTTCCGTCGATCCAATTCGTAGACGTCACTTTTGCGATGAGAGGATGCATAGAATATGACGGAATAAATCCGATGGCACCCTGTCCGCCACAAGCTAGGAATAAAGATTGAATAATTTCATTACTGCCATTTGCCGCCCAAATCTGGGCAGCAGTGAATTGCGTTGAGGATTGCTCATTGATATATGCGGCAAGGGCAGAGCGCAATGAGAGAGCGTCACGATCAGGGTAACGATTAAGAGTAGAAGCCACCATAGAGATCTTTGTGGCAATTGCACCGGTGAGAGCCGCTGATAATGAATATGGATTCTCATTCGTGTTCAGCGCTGCATCTGCGGCAATCTGAGGTGCACCATATGGCGACAAGGGAGCAAGACTTGGTCGCAAGGGAAGCCAAGATGGCCAGTGTGAATCTGTCATGGTCTATCCAATCTGGCACTCATCGCCTGACCATGTGCGGGGAGATCTTCTGCTTCAGCCAAGGTAATGACAGTCTGGGCAATGTCACGAAAAGCTTTCTCGTCATATTCAATAAAGTGCAATCCGCGCAAGAATGTCGCTACAGAGAGACCGCTGCTGTGACAAGCACATCCCCCTGTTGGTAGCACGTGATTTGAACCTGCAGAGTAATCACCGAGGGAGACGGGTGTAAACGGACCGATAAATACTGCGCCGGCGTTTCTTACCTTTGCGCTATCCCTGTGTGCATTACGAGTCTGAATTTCAAGGTGCTCTGCAGCATATGCGTTGACAACATCTAAACCTTGCTCGATATCATCGACTAAAGCAATAGCACTTTGAATTCCAGATAGAGCGGTAGTAATTCGATCTGAGTGTTTAGTTAGAGGAACTTGTCTCTTCAATTCGATTTCTACTGCCTGCGCCAATTTAGGCGAATCTGTGACTAAGACTGCTGCTGCGATTACATCATGCTCGGCCTGGCTAATCAGATCTGCAGCGACATTTACTGGATCGGCCGAGTCATCAGCCAAGATTGCAATCTCAGTTGGCCCTGCCTCTGAATCAATCCCAATAATTCCACGGAGCGCTCTCTTTGCTGCAGCAACGTAGATATTGCCCGGACCTGTAACAACATCACATTTGTCGCAGATATCCTCCATGCCGTAGGCAAAGAGCGCAATCGCCTGTGCACCACCTATCGCATAGACCTCTTCAATACCAAGGAGTGCGCACGTTGCAAGAATAGTTGGATGAGGTAATCCACCGAACTCTTTTTGAGGTGGTGATGCCACAGCAATGCTTGCAACCTGTGCAATTTGAGCTGGAATCACATTCATCATCACACTTGATGGGTAGACCGCGCGTCCTCCTGGGACGTAGAGGCCTACCCGATCAACAGGTATCCATCTTTCGGTAACACTTCCACCATCAACAACCGTTGTGGTGACTTCATTGCGTTGCTGATCATTATGAACTCTGCGAATACGTTCGACCGAAAGCTCAAGAGCTGCACGAACCGAAGGATCAAGTTGTGCCAGAGATGAATCGAGATCTTTCTGTGAGACCCGAAGGGTGGCAGGGCGAACGCCATCAAATTCCAAAGATAGATCGAGCAGGTCTGAAAGAGTTCCATTTTTAACGCGAGCCAATATTGGTTCAACGCTAGCCATCGCCTGATTGATATCGAGTGTGGCTCGAGGCAGACGCTCTTGATACCCCGCCTTTGACAGGCGAAGATTTCTGAGATCTACAGTGCGAATCATGTGCTCAGTCTACTTTGAGCCGCCCCTACGGTGAGTCATGAATTACTGAACTTAGCTCCGAACTAAACAATCTGGGCCAAGAATGCTCTTGAGGTCCGCGCTTAAACTCGGAGAAGAAGTGACAAGGGCATCGATCTTCATCATCGTATTGGAGCCTTCATCATTAATTTGCAGATGGACTTCTCGTTTACCTGGGTGAGAGCGGAGAATCTCTTTGATTCGATCAACAATGGGAGGAGTGCACGAAGAGATCGGGAGCGAGATCAGCAACGGACCCACGGGACCGCTAGTGATGTCGAGGGGCGACATTTCAAAAGCGCTAAATCGCACTTGATCTTCACGGCGATCTACTCGACCTCTGATCGTTACAACGCGATCTTCAATCAAGCTAAGGGCGTATTGATTGTATGTATTGGAGAAGAAGAGTACTTCTAGCGCACCTTCAAGATCTTCAATTGTGACAATTGCCCAGGATGAACCTTGCCGAGAAACTTTGCGAGAAATTCCTGTGATCAATCCGCCGATGGTGACAGATCCTTCCTGGATTCCCCCGTCATCAAGGAGGGCGCTAATAGACATATCTGTATTGGAGCGAAGGATGTGCTCGACTCCGAGAAGTGGATGGTCTGAAACATAGAGTCCAAGCATCTCTCTTTCAAAGGCAAGGAGTGTTGCTTTATCCCATTCGCCAGTAGGAATATCGATTTCAAGTCCGCTCATCTGAGAACCACCGATATCACCGAAGAGATCAAATTGACCAATAGCTTCTGCTCGCTTGCTCTCAATCACAGCATCAATAGCTGTGAGGTGAACTGCAACGAGTCCTTTGCGATGATGTCCAAGTTCATCAAAGGCACCTGCCTTAATCAAAGACTCAATAGTTTTTTTATTACAGACTTGCGCATCTACTTTGGCTAAGAAATCGCCGAATGAGGTGAATGCACCTTTTGCTTCACGAGCACTTTTGATTGATGCAACAACACCCTCTCCAACATTTCTAATTGCTGCCAGACCAAATCTGATGTCTTTGCCTCTAGGGGTGTATTCAGAATTGGACTCATTGACATCAGGAGGCAGAACGCTGATTCCCATGCGTCGACATTCAGAGAGATAGAGCGCTGACTTATCTTTGTCATCTCGAACACTCGTTAAAAGTGCGGCCATATACTCAGTTGGGTAGTTAGCCTTGAGGTAAGCAGTCCAGAAGGAGACGACACCATAGCCGGCAGAGTGCGCACGGTTGAAGGCGTAATCTGAGAATGGAATAAGAACTTCCCATAATCGCTTAATAGCGGCATCACCAAAGCCATTTGATTTCATGCCCGCTTCAAATGGGATGTACTCCTTATCAAGGATCTCTTTATTCTTCTTTCCCATTGCTTTTCGAAGCAGATCTGCGCGGCCGAGAGAGAAACCCGCAACTTTCTGCGCAATCGCCATCACCTGTTCCTGATAAACAATTAATCCATATGTATCGCCGAGAATTTCAGCCAACGGCTCGCGAAGTTCTGGGTGAATCGCCTCGACTGGTTTTCTGCCATTCTTTCGATCGGCATAGTTATTGTGTGCATTTTCCCCCATAGGACCAGGTCGATAGAGAGCGATGACGGCTGAGATGTCGGCGAAAGAATCGGGAGCCATGCTGCGAAGAAGGGCGCGCATTGGTCCACCATCGAGCTGAAAAACGCCAAGAGTATCTCCACGACTTAAGAGCTCGAAAGTTTTCTGGTTAGCGAGAGGGAGATCCTCCAAAATAATATCTATATTCAAATTGAGTTTGATATTTTGGAGCGCATCATCCAAGACTGAAAGATTTCTCAGCCCCAAGAAATCCATCTTTAACAAGCCCGTAGCCTCGCATGCGCCCATATCGAACTGCGTGATGATCGCACCATCTGCTTCGCGGCGATGAATTGGGATAACATCGAGCAGCGGCTCTCGCGAAAGAATCACGCCAGCAGCGTGCACTCCCCATTGACGTTTCAGACCCTCTAAGCCTTTTGCTAGATCAACTACGCGCTTTGAATCTGCATCTGTCTCATAAAGGGTGCGAAACTCACCCGCCTCACCATGTCGAGGATCATCCTTATCAAAAATTCCACCGAGTGTAATGTCTTTACCCATCACTGACGGAGGCAGAGCCTTAGTGAGTTTTTCACCAATTACATAGGGATAGCCAAGCACGCGTGTGGCATCTTTTAGCGCTTGTTTAGATTTAATAGTTCCGTATGTGATTATCTGCGCCACGCGATCATCACCATATTTTTCAGTGGCGTAACGAATCATCTCTGATCTGCGACGTTCGTCAAAGTCCAGATCTATATCTGGCATAGAGATACGTTCAGGATTAAGGAATCGTTCGAAGAGAAGTCCATGTTCGAGTGGATCAAGACCAGTGATACCGAGTGCATATGCAACTAATGAACCAGCTGCTGATCCTCGGCCCGGCCCCACTCGAATTCCCACTTCACGCGCGTGAGAGCAGAGGTCTGCAACCACAAGAAAGTAACCAGGAAAGCCCATCTTGATCATGACGTCGAGCTCGTAATCCAAGCGCTGCAGATGAACTGGTGTGACCCGACCTCCGAGTCGAGACTTTAATCCTTCGTGAGAGAGCGCACGAAGCCAGCTATCTTCACTCTCTCCCTGAGGAACTTCAAAACGAGGAAGTAGATTCTCACCTTCCCGCAATGTGACATTGCAACGCTCTGCGATTAATAAGGTGTTGTCACAGGATTCAGGAATATCTTTAAAAAGTTCGCGCATCTGTGCAGCTGTCTTTACATAAAATTCATGGTTATCAAATTTGAATCTCTTCGGGTCGGCAAGAGTTGATCCTGACTGCACACAGAGCAGGGCTTCATGTGCTGCGCCATCTTCTGCGAAGGTGTAATGCAGATCGTTAGTTGCAAGAAGGGGAAGCTTAAGCTCTTTAGCCAACTTCAGAAGATCTTCTCTCACTCGACTCTCGATATCGATTCCATGATCCATCAGCTCTAAGTAGAAGTTAGATGCTCCGAAAATATCTCTGTAATCACTTGCAGCTCGTAGCGCTTCTTGATAATTTCCCATACGAAGGCGAGTTTGAATCTCACCACCTGGGCAGCCAGTTGTTGCAATCAATCCATCGGCATAACGAGAGAGGAGCTCTCGATCCATTCTGGGCTTGTAGTAATACCCCTCAAGAGATGCCAAGGATGAGAGTCTGAACAAGTTAGCAAGACCCTGATTGTTCTCTGCGAGGATTGTCATATGAGTATATGCGCCGCCGCCTGAGACATCATCGTCTCCACCGCTTGCCCATTGCACCCGCTTTTTTTCATGGCGAGACTCTGGCGCCACATAGGCTTCGATACCGATAATTGGCTTTACCCCAACACTGGTTGCCTGTTTGTAAAAATCAAATGCACCGAAAACATTTCCATGATCTGTCATTGCAATCGCTGGCATTTGCTGGCGTGCAACTTCTGCAACTAAATCACCAACACGAGCAGCGCCATCGAGCATCGAATACTCTGTATGGACGTGCAGATGAACAAATGAATCTGAAGGTTTTCCGGTCATAGGCTGGCTAAATTAGCACTTACGGAATCACGGCATCGGATAGCAACGCCAGGCAAGCCTGAAGGTCAACTGGATACTCAACCTTAAACTCCATCGACTCGCCGGTGATCGGGTGGGCAAAGGCCAACTCCTTGGCATGAAGCCAGGGACGCGACATCTGAAGTGATTTCGCCAGTACTGGATCTGCGCCGTATGTGGTGTCTCCGACGAGTGGGTGATTGAGCGCACTCATATGCACCCGGATCTGATGGGTTCTTCCAGTTTCAAGTTCAACCTGAACCATCGTCACGCCGCGGTAATACTCAATCAGTTCATAATGCGTGATGCTCTCCTTACCGTCTGCAACAACAGCAAATCGGTGATCAATTTTTGGGTGACGATCAATGGGCGCATCTATTGTTCCAGTGGGCGGATCAATATGCCCTTGAATAATTGCATGGTATGTTTTTTTAACGCTACGTGTTCTAAATGCTTCTTTCAATACTGTAAATGCCCGATCAGTTTTTGCAACAACCATGAGGCCACTTGTTCCTACATCCAATCGATGGACAATCCCCGCGCGCTCAGCGGCTCCAGATGTAGATATTGTGTAGCCAGCTGCGGCGAGAGCCCCCACAACAGTTGGTCCGTGCCAACCTGGACTTGGGTGAGCGGCACACCCCACAGGTTTGTTAATAACAACAATATGGTCATCGTTATAAACAACATCTAAACCGTCTAAAGGTGTCAATGGAATCGCTTCACGCTCAATGGTTTCAGGGAGTAGAACTTCAATTACCTGAGCAGTACTTACTCTCTCGGATTTTCCGAGCGGTATACCTGCGCAGGTAATGTCGCCATCTTCGATTAATCGCACAATGGCAGATCGAGATAATCCCAATACACGAACTAATGCGCTATCTATACGTTCTCCCGCGACGCCTTCTGGGACGCTGAGTATTCGCAACTCTCTTGCCACCTGCGCCACCTACTTTTTCTGATCGCCCGTGGGGGCAAAGGGAGGGATCTCCTTAGTGATCAACAGTACTGATAGAACGGCTGCACACACTATTGCAATATCTGCAATATTAAAGACTGGCCAGCGTGGTAGTTCGATCCAATCAATAACATGGCCATTAAATACTGAGGGTTCCCGAAAGATTCGATCTGTAAGATTTCCTAGAATTCCTCCGAGGGCCAGTCCTAAGACGATCGACCACCAACGATTAATAATTTTGATTGCAAAGTAAGCAATGCCTGCAACGGCAAACCCTGAAAGAATTGTAAAGACAAATGTCAAACTTGTACCGACGCTAAAGGCTGCCCCTGGATTAAAGACCAGGCGAAGTTGGAGAAAAGATCCGAGAATGGGCGTGGGCTTTACCTGACTAATCGAATTTAGCGCCCACACTTTTGTCGAGAAATCTAAGGCCCAAATCAGCGCTGCTACGAAATAGAGGCGTTGCCAATGAAAAGCGAATTTGGGCAAGGGCACTGTTAGCGCCGCTCTTCTTTCTGCTTACAGATCATGCATAACGTTGCCCGAGGAAATACATGGAGTCGTTCTTTTCCAATGGGATTAGAACAATCTTCACAACTTCCATAGCTCTTATTGTCAATTCGAACAAGAGCACGCTCTGTCTGTAAGACCATGTCACGTGCATTAGTGACAAGAGACATTTCATGTTCGCGTTCAAAAGTTTTTGTTCCTGAGTCAGCTTGGTCATCGCCAGCACCTTCTCCAGAATCTGCAATCAGATCTTCCATCTCGGCTTCAATAACTTCCAGCTCATGCTTGAGTCTTGTGAGTTCTTTTGCCAATTCAACCCGAATAGCTTTGAGCTCAGTTGCACTCCACGGAGCTTCACCGGCCGCAGCGGTCACTGGTGTCGGTGCAGATTTGATCGGCTTAAGTCGTGCAACTTTCTTTCCACTCTTGACCGGACGAGCAGGTGGTGGCATAACAAGACGTCGTTCTTCAACTACAGGCGCTGCAATAGGTGCTACCACTGTTGCCACAGATACTGTCTGAGACTTCTCATCAACTGTCAGAGTTGGCTTCCCGCTCTTTGAAGGAAATGGTCGACCTGGTGCGCTCTTTTTTACGGGAGCTTTCTTTACCGGCGCTTTCTTGGCTGGCAGCTTCTTTGCTGGCGCCTTCTTCACAACTTTTTTAGTGGCCGCCTTCTTTACCGCTGCCTTCTTTACGGCAGCTTTCTTGACCGGAGCCTTCTTCTTCGCTTTCAAAGATCGGGCCGCCGCCTTCTTCACTACCTTTTTTGCTGACACGGCGCGCACCCTATGCGCTTTTTCCACTTCTACCAAATCTGCCACTCGATTTCACAGGATATTAGTTGAGAACGCGCTGGCCCTATGGCCTCCTCGTCGCCAACGCTGAACTCCCCTGCATTAGACTCGGCTCCCTCATGAGTTCACAATTTCGTCCGCTTCCTACGCAGATTGATCTGCCAGCGATGGAGCGTTCCATCCTCGATCTATGGCGGCGCAGCGAAATCTTCGAGCGCTCACTATCTGCGCGAGTAGGTAACGAGCCGTGGACATTTTATGAAGGTCCTCCTACAGCCAATGGGATGCCTGGAACTCACCATATTGAGGCCCGAGTCTTCAAAGATGTTTTCCCTCGCTTTCACACGATGAAAGGCAAATTCGTTTCTCGTAAAGCGGGATGGGATTGCCATGGTCTGCCGGTTGAAATTGCCGTTGAGAAAGAACTTGGCTTCTCCGGTAAAGGAGATATCGAAAAATACGGGATTGCAGCATTTAATGATAAATGTCGTGAGTCGGTAACCAGACATGTGAGCGCCTTCACAACAATGACAGAGCGCATGGGTTTCTGGGTTGATTTCGATCAAGCGTATTGGACGATGTCACCCGAATATGTCGAAAGTGAGTGGTGGTCTCTGAAAGAGATCTGGAAGAAAGGACTGCTGGTACAAGATCATCGCGTTGCGCCCTATTGCCCACGTTGCGGAACGGGTTTAAGTGATCACGAGCTAGCGCAAGGCTATGAAACCGTTACCGATCCATCAGTTTTTGTTCGATTCCCAGTTACTTCTGGTGACTTGGTAGCACTCGATGCAGTGCTACTTGTCTGGACAACAACACCGTGGACACTAGTTTCTAATACAGCGATTGCGGTTCATCCTGACGTTGATTACGTAGCTGCTCGAGTAACTCATGAGAATGTGAGTGAAGTTTTGGTGGTTGCCGAGGCACTGATTAGTAGCCTTACAGGTGATGTAGAAATTCTGAAACGCTTTAAGGGAACTACTCTCGAAAGAGTTCACTATAAACGACCACTAGATTATGTCGACATTCCAAATTCGCACTTTGTCGTACTTGCAACCTATGTGACAACCGAAGATGGAACAGGATTAGTTCACCAGTCCCCTGCCTTCGGCGCGGATGACTTGCAAGTTTGCCGCGCATATGGACTGCCCGTTATTAATCCAATCGCACCAGATGGCACATTTTTAGCTGATGTCCCAGTTGTTGGTGGCCTCTTCTTTAAGGATGCTGACAAACCATTAGTGAAGGAACTCAAATCTCGTGGAGTGTTATATAGACATCTGCAGTACGAGCACCAGTATCCTCATTGTTGGCGATGCCATACAGCCCTTATTTATTACGCACAACCATCGTGGTACATTCGAACCACTGCGATAAAAGATGCCCTCATCCGTGAGAATGAGAAGACGAATTGGCATCCTGAGACAATTAAGACCGGTCGATATGGTGACTGGCTTGAGAACAATATTGATTGGGCTCTTTCTCGCAATCGTTTCTGGGGAACACCCCTACCTATCTGGCGCTGTGAGAACAAGCATGAAGAGTGTGTCGCCTCACTCAAAGAACTAGGCGAGCTCGCCGGTCAGAATCTGCTTGAACTCGATCCTCATCGTCCATTTGTTGATGACATCACCTTTGCATGTCCTCAATGCGCCTGCGTCATGACTCGCGTTCCCGAAGTTATTGATTGCTGGTTTGATTCTGGTGCAATGCCATTTGCTCAGTGGGGATACCCACATAAGGAAGGTTCCAAGGAGAAGTTTGAATCAGCATATCCAGCAGATTTTATCTGCGAGGCGATAGATCAGACACGCGGTTGGTTCTACACGCTCATGACTATTGGAACGCTGGTCTTTGATCAATCCTCATATAAGAGCGTTCTCTGCCTTGGTCACATTCTCGATAAAGATGGTCGCAAAATGAGTAAGCATCTGGGAAATGTGCTTGAACCGATTGCTCTGATGGATCAACATGGCGCCGATGCGGTGCGTTGGTACATGCTCGCTGCGGGATCACCATGGTCGGCGCGTCGCGTAGGACACGATGCCATCAGTGACGTTGTACGAAAAACTCTTCTGACCTACTGGAATACGCTCTCATTCCACGCTCTCTACGCCAATGCTTCTGAGTTCGATCTAGCGAGTGCACCAGCTGTTTCCGAACGCTCTCTAATGGACCATTGGATTCTCTCTGAATTAAACATTCTGATTGAAGAAGTTGATAAGGCATATACAGGTTTTGATTCACAGACAGCAGGGCGAGTCCTTGCCACTTTCATTGATGATCTTTCGAACTGGTATGTCAGACGTTCACGACGCCGTTTCTGGGATGGCGATCTGGCTGCTATGGCTACATTGCATGAATGTGTTCTCACTCTTACTCAGTTACTTGCACCGATGGTGCCATTTATTACAGAGCATGCCTGGCAAGAGCTCATTCTTCCTGCAGATCCTTCACTTGTGGAATCTGTACATTTGAGTGACTTTCCAATCTCTCAATCAACTCTCGTTAATCGAAGATTAAGTGCTCAAGTCGCAATGACTCGTAGGGTTGTTGAACAAGGACGCGCAGCTCGTGCTGAATCTGGAGTGAAAATTCGACAACCTCTAGGCCGTGCCCTGATATCAGCTCCAGGTTGGCACGAACTCCCACGAGAGATGAAAGATCAGATCGCTGATGAGCTTAATGTTCTCGAGCTGGCAGATATTGCAGATGCAGATGGAGATCTTGTCAACGTTTCAGTCAAGGCAAACTTTAAATCTTTGGGTGCAAAATATGGTCCAGATGTGCAAAAAATTGCCAAACTGATTACCTCAGCTGATGCAACCTCTCTTGTCCGAACACTCCGCAAAGATAAAACCACACTTCTAGCAACATATGAAATTAATGTGCATGATCTTGTGATTACAGAAGTTCCAAAGAGTGGATGGATGGTTGCAAGTCATGATGGTGAATCAGTAGCTCTGGATTTGACGCTAACGCCAGAGCTTATTCAGTCGGGCTTAGTGCGTGAAGTCATTAGATTTATCCAAGAGAAACGCAAGTCAGATGGCTTTGAGATATCTGATCGTATCAACGTTAAATATAACGCTAATGAAAATACTCACGTAGCGATTACTTCCGAGCTTTCATTCATCTGTTCTGAAGTTTTGGCAACAACATTTATCCATGATGCAACGCTAGAAATCGGTGAAAATGACCTTGGAATCAATACTCTCTTGAGTAAGACTTAAAGAACGAGTCTCACGATTGTTGAAGCAACATTGAGGGCAAGAAGTATGACAATGAAAGAGAGATCCAGTGAGACTCCCCCGAGTCGCAATGGCGGCACAAAACGTCCGACGAATTTCATCGCTGGATCTGTAATTGCATAGATAACCTCAAAAATAGCAAGCAAGAAGCTATTGGGCCGCCAACTACGTGCAAACATTCTCACGTAATCAATAATCAGGCGAGCAAAGAGAACCCATTTAAAAAATGTAAGCAGATTAAGTAGCAGTGACTGCAGCATTTTTTCTACTGTTATTTACTAGCTCTGATTGAAAAAACTGGCATGAGCGTATGCTGCTTTATCTTCAGTACGTACGCTGACATTAGCAGGTGAAATTAAAAATACCCGGCTTGCAATTCGCTCGATACCACCCTGCAATCCAAATGCTAAACCACTTGCAAAATCAACGAGACGCTTTCTCTCGGACTCATCCATATCATCAAGGTTGATGATCACAGGATTACCTTGGCGATAGTGCTCTCCCATTTGCCTCGCCTCTGAGTAAGAGCGAGGGTGCAAAGTGATGATGTTATAGGATGGTTCAAGATCAATACTTACTTCAGCTTCAACGTTGCGATGCCCGCCTAATACTGTTACACCAACTGATTGAGTTGACTGCGTGGCCGCCACTGGTACTACTCTCATATCTTTCTTCGCTGTTTTCGGTTCTTGCGTAGCACCTTCTGGGCCATCTACGAGGCCAAGGTATTCCATAACTTTATTCAGTGCTGACATGGTTCTATTTTATGGTGCTGCGCTGCGCGAGCCGAGTATTTGGCTTCCGATTCGGATGTGTGTCGCGCCATAGGCGATTGCGACTTCGAAATCACCACTCATACCTGCCGAGAGGTATTTAGCCTCTGGAAAGCCACGTTTTACGCCCTCTGCAATGCCCGCTACCTGAGCAAAGGACTTCTCTGGATCTGACTCCACAGGAGGGACGGCCATAACACCCATCAAATGAAGGTGCGATGAATTGGTGACGGCCTGGCATGCCTGCATCAGATCACTAGATTGAAGGCCCGATCGAGCCGGATTGCCATCGAGTGATACTTGAATGAAAACTTGCAGGGATTTATCCCCAATGGCCTCCAGTGCTCTATCAAATTTTTCCAAATGGGAGAGATCATCAAGTGAATGCACGGTATCTGCCCAGCGGGAGATAGATCCGATTTTTTTACTCTGCACTTCTCCTTGATAATGCCAATGTGCCTTGATGTGAGAAGATTTTTCGACTCCTTCGGCATCACGGTTCTCGCCAAAATTATTGATACCAAGCCCCTGCAGGATCTGAACATCACTGACTGGATATGTTTTTGTTACTGCGATCAAGGTGACTTCATCTCGAATTCGCCCTGCCAACAGGCAGGCGCGAGCGATGCGCTCTTCTACCCGGGATAACGCTTCCGAGATATCGTGAATTCTCTTATGGTCTGTCATAGCCAGATCAACCCTACCTGTCGCCCCGTTACTCCATCTCGACGATATGAGAAGAGGGATCTATCTTCAACTGTGCAACCAGTACGATCTAGAACTCTCACTCCATTACTCTCCAACTCGTATGAAAGCGCTGCGGCAAGATCGAGCGCAAGCCCTCCATGCTTTGTCTGAGATTTTGATCGTGGAAAAGTCGACGTGACTTCTTCATAGACATCATCGGAAACTTCATAGCAGGTGCCACATATTGACGGACCGATAATTGCTGTGATTGTTGATGGGGCGATATCACTCATCACCGAGAGAGCACTTTTAGTAACACCATTAAGTAAACCTTTTCTGCCTACATGCACGGCAGCGATGCTGCCTTGATTTGTAAGAAGCAGTGGAATGCAATCTGCAACCATCACTGCAAGGGCAATATTTGGGTTTGTGGTCACGAGTGCATCCGCAGTTAGTGGTATTTGGGCGTACTCATCAATGACTTCAACAATGTTGCCATGAACTTGATTCATAAATTGAATCGGTCTTCCGATTTCTTCACTGAGCAACCGACGATTTAGTTCTACTGAAGCTGGATCGTCTCCCACGTGAGAGGCTAGATTTCGCGAGTGAAAAGCACCGGAAGATTTCCCACCGGTGCTATCTGTAAATCTGAAATTCACTCTTTTTACTTCATAAAATCAGGCACGTCGATTTCATCCTCTGCTACAAGATCTTCAAAAGTTACACGCTTTGCAGGCTTCTTCTCATCGAGATCCATCGCAACAACTAATGGATCATTCCCAGGAAGTGGGTCAGCAACCCCACCTAGAATGGCTGCACTAAGAACTGGCACTGCAACTTTCTTTGGCTCACCACCATCAAATCCAGCTGCGATCACTGTAATTCGCACTTCATCACCTAACGCATCATCGATAGTCGTGCCAAAGATAATTCGAGCATCTGGATGGGCCGCTGCCTGTACAAGTTCACAGGCTTCATTGATCTCAAAGAGGCCTAAATCTGATCCACCTGCGACTGAGAGCAGCACACCCATTGCGCCATCAATAGAGGTTTCAAGCAACGGGCTAGATATTGCTAACTCAGCAGCTCTCGTCGCACGATTTTCCCCACGTGCTGAACCAATTCCCATGAGAGCCGAACCAGCATCTGTCATAACAGTTTTTACATCTGCGAAATCAAGATTGATCAGACCTGGTTGAGTGATAATTTCGGTAATTCCCTGAACACCTGAGAGCAACACTTGATCGGCGCTCTTAAATGCATCAACTGCGGTGATATTACGATCTGAAATCGCAAGTAAGCGATCATTCGGAATAACAATGAGAGTATCAACCTCGTCGCGGAGTAGAGCGATTCCTTCTTCAGCTTGGTTTGTCCGAATCTTTCCTTCGAAGGAGAATGGTCGTGTCACCACTCCTATGGTGAGTGCTCCCAAATCACGTGCAATTTTTGCAACAATAGGTGCGCCTCCGGTACCGGTGCCGCCGCCTTCTCCTGCGGTAACAAAGACCATATCGGCTCCGCGTAAAATTTCTTCTATCTCTTCTGTGTGATCAATAGCCGCTTGTCTTCCTTTTTCAGGAGCTGCACCTGCGCCAAGACCTTTAGTTGAGGCACGACCAATATCGAGTTTCACATCAGCATCACTCATGAGCAGATGTTGTGCGTCAGTATTAATTGCGATGAACTCAACTCCTTTGAGTCCAACATCAATCATTCGATTGATTGCATTCACTCCGCCGCCGCCAATGCCAACAACTTTGATAACAGCCAAGTAATTTTGTGGTGCAGCCACGACAGTCCCCCTTATGAACTATAAATCTCGCCTTGAGAGTTACGATTCATTCACTTTGATAGCGGTAAAAGTAGGCTGATACAGAGGGTGAATCAAATACCGACTCGGACCAATTCCTCATCTTCACCTTGAGAGTTTTTTATCGCACGATTGGTGCATGGGGCGCAAGAAGATCGATCAGGGTAATTTTTTTATTTTCAGGTAGCGCTAAAAGGCGATCAATGACAGAGATTTTCAGATTCATTTCTGCACTATCGCCCCATCGAATTTTTATATTACGGCCCTTGAGTTTGGCATTGAGAAGAAAGGAGGAAGACGCTGTAGCCACCATCGATGTAATTGAACGTCTAAAGTCGGCCGGGAATGCGGTGAAGAGATCGTTAGCTTCAAGGGCCCCGGCCGATGTTGCCGCTGAGATGACTGGCAACTCGGGATTAGAGAACCCGGGTAAGACAAAGAGCTCCCCTTGGTTATCTATCGTCTGACCCTCTACTTGGTCGATATTGAAATACGCGATGGGATCGCGCGCGAGGACAGAAAGCTGGACCTTCCCATCTATCCAATTGCGAGATATGTCGACGTCACGAACCCACCTAATCTCTTGAATATTCTCCTTCGTTGCTTGAGTGTTGACCCGAGCCAGTTGCCCGCCAATTTTTACCTGACTCATCTTAAGTATGTCGACCTCTGAGAGAGCGTTCGGAGATCCGAGCACCTCGATGGTCTTTACCGTAAAAATCTGAGACCAGCCGAGCAGATAGGCAAAGGTGGCTATGAGAGCGATCGCCATAAGAACAACTGGTTTAAAGATAATTCTCTTCACTGCTATATATTGATTTCAAATCGTTGCTCAAGACCAGCGATGATTATCGGTGCTAATGAATTCACATCACCAGCACCGAGTGTGAGAATTACATCCCCCGGTTTTGCCATAGAGATCATCGCCTCTGCTGCCTCAAGAAAATTGGGAAGAAATACTCCGTGCTGCATCTTCTCTGTAATGAGAGAAGAGCTCACTCCTGGAATTACAGATTCGCTTGCGGGGTAGATTTCAAGAAGAATGGCATGATCTGCCAAATCTAGCGTTCGCGCAAAAGAATCAAGGAATGCTTGAGTGCGGGTATATCGATGCGGTTGAAATATGACAAGAACTCGCCCATCGCCTGCATAACGGCGAGCTGCAGTAAGAGTGACATCTATCTCTGTCGGATGATGCCCATAATCATCGACTACTCTTATTCCAGCAATACTTGCCTTGAGCTCAAAACGTCGACCTGCACCTCTAAATGATTGAAGTCCTTGAAGAAGTTCTGCGATTGGCTGATCAAGTGATAATCCCGTTGCAACGACAGCGGCAGCGTTGAGCAGATTGTGATGTCCCGGTACTTCTAGGTTGAGCGTTCCGATGTTGCGACCGTGCCACAAAAGTCGTGACCGAGAGCCCATTGGAAGCAGATTGATCTGATCAAGAACTAAATCTGATTGTGAATCGGTGCCGTAGGAAATTTTCTTCGATGGCGCTCCCTTCTGTGCGATCTCAGAGGCTCCTTGATCGTCACGACAATAAATCAAGAAACCGTTGGGATCGATCGATTGCACAAATTGAGTGAAAATCTCCATCACTGACTGTGGGGTGGTGAAATAATCAACATGGTCGTGCTCAATATTGGTCACAATCGCGCCAAATGGACGATATTCCAAAAAAGAACCATCTGATTCATCTGCCTCAGCTACAAAGATCTTTCCCGTACCGCGATGAGCATTCGAACCCGATGCAGTAAGAGTTCCGCCAATAGCAAATGAAGGATCAACTCCGCAGCTTTGAAGTGCGACAGTGAGCATTGAAGACGTCGTGGTTTTCCCATGTGTTCCAGCAACTGCCACGCTCTGAGTTCCTGTCATCAGAATTGCTAACGCTTGTGCGCGCGTTAGAAGCGAAATACCACGTTCTTTAGCACGTAGAATTTCTGGATTACTCGCGGGGATAGCATTTGAATAAACAACAAAATTTTTACCGTCGACATGCGATTTGTCGTGACCAACATATACATCTGCTCCTAGGGTTCTCAAGGCCAGCACGACTGTTGAATCTTTGCTATCACTTCCTGATACATGCACACCATGAGATAACGCGATACGAGCCAACCCGCTCATACCTGCACCAGCTATTCCAACAAAGTGAACCTGCTGGCCGATCCATTCACTGAGCTCTGGTCGTTGCATCGTCTCAAGCCTTTGGATTTCTCAAAGCATGTTCCATCAGTGCCGTGATTTTTGCCGTCGCATCAAGATCACTCAAGTCTACGCTAGGAGCACTATTTAGAGCCTTTTCCATAATAGCCACAATGTTATCTACCAGCCATTGAGGAGTGAAGGATTTCTGATCGATCAGCACTGCATTTCCCCGAGAAACTAACTCGAGAGCATTTATGCCCTGTTCTCCATTTCCAATAGCAAGCGGAATAAAGATCGCAAATTTTCCAATCGTGCGGATTTCAGAACATGTGATTGCACCACTCCGAGCAATAATGAGATCAGCGGCTACGTAGGCTCGAGCCATCTCTCGAATGTATTGCACTGACTTATAATTCTCGTCCGCTACCACCACTGCATTTGACCCGCCCACAGAGTGAAGAATCGAGATAGAGTGCGAATTTATCTCCATACGGGTTTTCTCAATAACTGAGTTAATTGCCTGAGAGCCCTGTGAGCCTCCAACTACGAGAAGAAGCGGGTTCTTCGGATCAAAACCAAATTTCTTTTTTTCATGAGCTTGCATCTCAGCCCAGCCTTGTTCATCAATACCTTTATTCTCATTAAGTAGCTCTGCAATGTCTTCTCTTAATGGGATCCCGGTGATGAGGGCCTCTGAAAACTTACCTGCTGCAACGGGGATTCCTGCGGCAAGGGAGTGGGTAAAAAGTGTGCCGAGGCGATTTGCCCACCCGGGTTTTGCATTTGCTTCGTGAATAACTATGGGAATTTTTCGGGTCGCCGCCGCGATGTAGGCAGGAGCGCAGACATATCCTCCAAAACCAATCAATAAATCTGCACCACTTAGAATTCTCCTACAATCAGCGATTGATCGAAGGAGCTGTGTCGGGCTTTTGAGTGCGCCGAGAGAGGGCGAACGGGGAACTCGCACACGCGTAATGAGTTGGAGATCAAAACCCGCTGCTGGAACAAGGGATGTTTCTAAACCGGTTGCCGTTCCGAGGAAGATTATGCGATCACTCGGGTGCGCTTTCTGCCAGTGAAGAGCTACCGCCAGCGCAGGCTGAATATGGCCGGCAGTTCCCCCTCCTGCAAAGACGACAGTGCGCGATTCCATTTATCTGCCCCTTCTCTTTGCCACTGCTCTTCTAATCTCATTCAACGTTGCCGGGTTGCGCAATGCACTTGATGCGACAAATCCAATTCCCATATACGTTGCAATAAGGGCAGAGCCACCGTAAGAGACGAGGGGTAGCGTTACTCCGACAACTGGAAGCAAGCTCAGCGCTGAACCAATGTTTAATACTGACTGAATTGCAATCCAGGATGCAATACCCGCACATGCAAATCGAGTGAATGAATCTTCCGAAGTGATAGAGATACGTAAGATTGAATAAATGAGCATTCCCAATAGTGCAAGAATGAATAGGGTTCCAATGAGGCCCAGCTCTTCTCCAATGATTGCAAAGATAAAGTCTGTATGTGCCTCAGGGAGGTTTCCCCACTTCTGACGGCTGCCTCCAAGTCCAACACCGAAAATTCCACCACTAGCTAATCCCAACAAGCTGTGAGCTGGTTGCCAACCTTCATTTTTGTATTGTGCTGGATCAAATGGATCGAGGAATACACTCCACCGGGCTGCTCGATAAGGAGCAGTGGCGATAAAGAAAGCTAATGCTAAAGCGGCTGCAGCAACGAGAGTTCCAATGAGCCTGAGATGAATCCCCGAAATAAATAGGATTCCGCCTAAAATTGCCATTGTCACCGAAGCGGTGCCTAAATCTCTCCCCCACATAATAAGCCCGCTCACCAATATAAATCCTGGAGCGATGAGAGCTAAGACATTAATGCGGATAAACCCGGCATTGAGGCGTGTTGCAAGTAGTTGGGCAGCCCAAAGAATCACTAAAAATTTTGCTAACTCGCTCGGCTGTACATCAACAACTCCGAGGGAAATCCAGTTCGTATTTCCGTTTACCGTTTTTCCAATACCTGGGATTCTTACTACTAAAAGAATGATCACTGACAAGATCAGACCAAATCGTGCAAGGTTTTTCCAACTCTTTAGGGACATACTCGCCATGAATATAGCCATAGGAATCGAGATAAGAAGAAATATTAATTGACGAATAAAAACAGCGCCTACAGAACCTTTTGTGTCTAGCGAATAAATAGATGAGGCAGAGAAAACCATAATCACACCAATGATAGAGAGAAGCGCAACGCTGATGATAAGAGCGTAAAGGGGAGCTGCAGGGTTTTTAATCCTCTTAATAGGTGCCAATCGTGTCATTTCAACGCCTTTTGGAGGGCCGCTACAAAGCGATCGCCACGATCGGCGTAGGAAGTAAATTGATCCATGGATGCACACGCTGGAGCTAGTAAGACAGTATCTCCATCCGTGGCAAATAATTGGGCTTGATGGATGATTTCTTCCATAAAGGAATTTGAAACACCTCCACGTACATAGTCGGCTGGCGGATTTATCTCGAGAACTTCGATATGAGGAGCGTACTCAGCAAATGCTGCGGTAAAGAGCTTTCTATCGGTGCCAAAGGTGATCACCTTTTTAATTCTTGAATGTACTTTGGCAATCAAACTCGAAACATCAGCTCCTTTTGCCAGACCTCCTGCCAGCCAAATCACTGAAAAAGCCGAGAGAATAGAGGCCTCTGCTGCGTGCGGATTAGTCGCTTTTGAATCATCGATCCAGGTAATCCCATCCTTCTCTGCAATCACTTCTATGCGGTGCCGTCCAGGAGAGAACTGGGTGAGGGCCTCACGAATATTCTCATGGGCGACCCCAAGGGTTCTTGCCAATCCAGCAGCTGCCAGAGCATTAGAAATATTGTGAGGAACTGTTGGTTTGATCTCAATTACTTCTGCAATCATGGAAGCCTCTTGTGGATCTGGCACAAATGCCCGATCAACAAGTAGTTCCTCAACTAATCCAATCTCTCCTGGCTTAGGTGTGTTAAGAGAATAGAAAACCTTTCTTCCATTCCAATGAGAACTGCGGCCTACGACCTCTTTATCGTCTCCATTAAGAATTGCAGTCAGTGATCGATCGAGAATAGAAATCTTGGCGCTAGCGTACAAATCAAAAGTTCCATGCCAATCAGTGTGATCATCGGCAATATTGAGAATTGCACAGGAGAGAAACTCGGCTTGCTTCAGCCAGTGGAGTTGAAAGCTAGACAGCTCGAGAACTAGCGCATCAAAATTCTCATTACTATCCACACACTCAATAACAGTCTTTCCAACGTTTCCACATGCAACGGCATGTAATCCTCCTGCGCGAAGGGCGGCAGCAGTCATCTCAACCGTTGTTGTCTTACCGTTAGTACCAGTAAGAGCGATCCATTTCTGTCCAGGGCAACGCTCTTGTCGAATCTCCCAGGCAAGATCAATCTCGTTGAGTAGCGGCACATCGCTCTTGATTGCCTTAACAATCAAGGGGTGGGATTCTTTCCAGCCAGGAGAAATTAACAGATAGTCGCAATCGAAATCTGTAACCGAAGAGGTTGGAACTACTTTAAAATCTTCTGCATGAGTGATGGAATCATCGATGAGAGTGACTAGCGCGTCGCGGGACTTTAAGGAGCGAGCACATGCAAGTCCAGTAACACCTGCTCCGAGAATCAAGATTTTCTTCTGGAAATAGCGGGATGATGTACTCACAGACAACCCACTAACAGGGACATTAGCCTGCAATCCAATCGGCATAGAAGAGCCCCAAGCCAGCTGCTACACAGAGTCCAGCAATAATCCAGAAGCGAATTACAATCGTTACCTCTCCCCAGCCTAGCAATTCAAAGTGGTGCTGTAGCGGAGCCATTCGAAAAACTCTCTTACCTCCAGATATTTTGAAGTAGAGAGTTTGGATAATCACAGACATAGTGATGATCACGAATAATCCACCCAAAGGAATAAGCAGAAGTTCAATTCTTAGCGTTGTTGCAATACCGGCAAGTGCTCCACCGAGTGCGAGCGATCCTGTATCTCCCATAAAAATCTTGGCTGGTGATGCATTCCACCATAAGAAACCAGTACACGCACCAGCAAAAGAAGCTGCGAGAACGGCAATATCCAATGGGTCTCTAACTTCATAGCAATTCAAGCCAGGGGAAACTGCGCAACTCTCTCCGAACTCCCATACACCTATGAGGATAAATGCAATAAATGTAATTACAGATGCACCGGAAGCTAGACCGTCTAGCCCATCTGTAAGATTTACTCCATTGCTAGTTGCCGTCACCATGAGCGCTACCCAGACAATAACAAAAAATGCTCCGAGGGTAATAGAGGTATCCCGAACTGTTGAGAGCTGGGAAGAGATGGGAGTCAAACCATCTCTATCTGGAAACAAAGTACCGATATAAGCAAAGATCGATGCGATGACAATTTGTCCAGAGAGTTTCTGCCGTGAACTCAAACCCAATGATTGTTGACGTGACACCTTAAGCCAGTCATCGATGAATCCGACAAATCCCAAAGCGATGACAAGGCCGATAACCAGTAATGCAGATACGGTTACTGCATTTCCGCTGATTAGATGCGCCAATAGATAAGCTGCAACAGCGGCAACAATAATGATGATTCCACCCATAGTGGGTGTGCCTCGTTTGGTGTGATGTGAAGTAGGACCATCATCTCTAATGAACTGCCCATATCCACGACGTGCGAGTGAGCGAATGAGTACTGGGGTTCCGAAGAGTGAAAGAAGAAGAGCAAATCCCCCAGCCATTAAAATAGTTCTCAACTCACTTACCTCCTAACCCTTCGCCATCGTAGTGACGGGCGGTAACTACCTGTTCGATCTTCTCCGCCAGAAATTCAAAAGCCTCTGATCGTGATGCTTTCACAAGAATCACATCACCTGGTTCAATCTGCTCAGCAAGTGCAATGGCTTGCTCTCGCGTACATGAGTGAGTCGTCGTGCCAGTGCTATCTGAAAACCCGGAAATGTATTCCGGGGCATCTATAGCAACTAGGTGATCGATCCCCAACTCATAGGTAAGGGTGCCAATCTGTTGATGGGCAATCTCCGAGGACTCGCCGAGTTCTGCCATCTTTCCTAAAAAGGCCCAGGACTGGCCTCCTCGCTCTTGGGCAAAAAGGAGCAGCGTCTTAAGGGCTGCCTCCATCGCATCCGGGCTAGCGTTATAGGAATCGTTGATCAAAACTACTTCGCAGAACTCTGAAATTTGCATACGCCATTTACTCTCAACAGTTGCAATGGAGAGAGCCCCCGCGATTGAGTCGAGTGAGAAGTCAAGTGCGGTACCAACCGCTGCACATGCGAGGGCATTAGCGACTTGATGTTCACCAACAATCCTGAGACCAACGGCTGCTCTACCCTCTGGGGTTACCAGGTCAAAATGTGGACGACCTTCGCGTATCTCAATCTCAGTGGCGCGAACAGAATCTGAATGAGCAGTTCCAAATGTAATTATTTGACCCTTGTGCAGAGCACTCATTGCCTTGGTATATGGATCGTACTGACCCAGGATTGCAATTCCATCTTCTTTGAGAGCACTTACCAGCTCTGACTTGGTCTGAGCGATGAGATCCATTGATCCGAACTCACCAAGGTGAGCCATACCCACGCGGAGAACCACAGCGATATCTGGCTGAGCAATCGATGACAAATATGCAATATCGCCCATATGTCGTGCGCCCATTTCGATAATCGCAAATTTAGTTTCAGGCTTGCAGGCAAGAATAGTGAGAGGGACTCCCAGCTCATTATTGTAATTTCCTTGAGGTGCAACTGTTGATCCATGCTGTGACAACATGTGACGCAGAAGATCTTTGGTAGTTGTCTTTCCTTGTGAGCCAGTGATTCCAATAACGGTAAGGGATGTAAGTTCACTTCGAACAAATCGAGCTAGCGCAGTGAGAGCAGCAGATACGTCAGCAACAACAATATGTCTCTGCTTGACCGGCTTTGATGTAATTGCGAGAACTGATCCTCGAGCAAAGGCATCATCTACGAAATCGTGGCCATCTACCTTATCTCCGACAAAGGCGAGAAAGATGCAGCCTTGCGTTGCTGCCGATGAATTGAGTACAGGAGCAGAAGTGATTTCGACATCAGTACCTACAAGAGATCCGCCGATAATTTCAGCCAGTTGAGATGCGCGTAACGTGATCATCGCAAAGCCTCGATTGCCGTTGCTAAAACTATCCGATCATCAAAATCAATCTTCTCGTTTGCAATCTCCTGACCTAACTCGTGACCCTTGCCAAGAATGAGCAATGTATCGCCAGGGCTGCAGAGAGAAACTGCATATGCGATTGCTTCTGCTCGATCTTCGATGATCGCTGACGGTTGATTGACTGCTAACTCTGATGTCATCTGCTTGAGGATCTGACTTGGATTCTCGCTCCGTGGATTATCACTGGTAAAAATAGCAATACTGGAACCTTCACTGAGCGCTCTTCCCATAAGTGGGCGCTTGCTGGCATCTCTATCTCCCCCGCACCCCAGTAGAGCTATCACCTTTCCTTGCGTGAAAGCACGGGCAGTTGCGAGCACGCTACTAACGGCATCGGGTGTATGCGCATAATCAACAAATGCAGTAAAACTCTGACCTCTATCGACGAGTTCCATTCGCCCGGGTGCGCCGTAGAGTTTTGGGATAAGAGCAGCGCAATCCAACGGGTCAATACCGCATTCACTTGCAATAGCTATGACTAGGAGAAGATTGTCTAGGTTGAAGTTTCCATGAAGAGGTGTTGATGTTTCAATGAGTACTCCTCCAGCACCTCGAATGGATATATCGGTTCCATTTCCTGTCGGAACTATCGAGGTGTAATGCCACGTAGCCTGGACATTTCTGCGAGATACAGATGTCGCTGGGATCCCGCAGGTATTAAAGATGCGTAGCCCGTAAGGGTCATCAATATTGATAAATGCTTGATCGGCGAATTCCAGAGAAAAGAGCTTGGCCTTTGCCAAGAAGTAGCTCTCCATATCACCATGAAAATCTAAATGATCCTGGGTGAGATTAGTGAACCCAGCAATCGCAAAATGTGAACCTTCAATTCGATTCATTACCAATGCATGGCTTGATACTTCCATTACTAAGTGGCGCACGTGTTGCTCGGCCATTGCGGCAGCGATAGATTGTAAATTATCTGCTTCAGGAGTAGTTCTCATACTTTCAAATCTTTCGCGACCGATGCGAGTTTCAACTGTTCCAATAAGGCCACTCTCGCGTCCGGCTGACTGTAAGAGTTGGTGTAGAAGCGTCGAAACTGTGGTTTTTCCATTTGTCCCAGTTATTGCAATGCTGACCATCTCTTGCACAGGCTTTCGGTAAAGATGCGCACTGACCAAAGCTCCAGCAGTGCGAATATTCTCAACAACAATCATTGGTAAACCCTGAGCAATCTGCGCACCTTGGGCGTCAGTCAGAATTGCTCGAGCTCCTTTGGCTATAGCGCTCTTAGCAAACTCTGCACCATGTATTGATTTACCTGGATAGGCAAGAAATAAGTCTCCGGGTTGAACATACCTGTCATCAGAAGTTACTCCTGTAACGATAACTTCTCCATTTATTTCTGACTCAGCACTAAGTAGGTGACAAATCTTTTCGACAGAGATTGAATAATCGAGAAGTGGGCGCATGGATTATTCCTTGGCACTCGCTTGAGAGATTTCAATCTTTGACGCCTTCTTCTCTGCTAGGCGTTTCTTATTCAACTCCTTGAGATCAAGAGCGATCGGCTCAACGACAGTTCCTGACGGAGAGATATGCTTACTTTGTAATACAAAAGTCATAACCTTCTTAAATACTGGTCCCCCAAGTGAACCGCCATAGTAGGAACCCTTTGGATTTTGAATCGTCACGTTGATTACATACGCTGGAGAATCAGCAGGTGCGAAGCCGATAAATGAAGCCGTATAGCCGCTGTAGCAACCGCAGAGATCGTCATAGCGAATCGCTGTTCCGGTTTTACCAGCAACTCGATAGCCAGGAATTGAGGCACTCGGCGCTGTACCGTGGTCTGAAACAACGCTCTCCATCATGAGGCGCATTTTAAATGCAGTTGCTGGGCTTACGACAGTTGTTCCTTTTTCAGATTTAAAGGGTGTGAAATTGCCCGAAGAATCACTTGTTCCTGCGATCACTGTAGGGGACACTCGAACTCCATTATTGGCTATTGTCGCAAAAATGCTCGTAGCCTGCATTGCATTGAGTGAGTAGCCTTGACCAAAGGCAACAGTAGGTGCAGTTGTACCAGACCAGTTTTTCACTTCGAGTAGCTTTCCAACGTTTTCACCTGGTAAGCCGGCACCAGTTTTTGTTCCAATTCCAAATTTTTTCAGATATGAGTACAGAGTGTCATTACTCATCGTCTCTGCAATCTTTATTGTTCCCGTGTTACTTGATACTGCAAGAATTCCAGCAGTTGTGAGTTTTTGAAGAGGGTGCCGACCGTGATCTTTAAATTCTTCTCCCCCTCGCTTGATCTTGTATGGAACATTAAAGACGGACTCTGGGGTAACCGCGCCTTCTTCTAATGCAGCCGCTAAAGTGATGATTTTTGCAGTAGATCCTGGCTCGTAAGCATCTTGCACTGAGGGATTGCGCATTAAATCCAGAGTGACATTCTTTGTATTATTTGGATCAAATGTTGGAGCGGTAGCATGAGCCAGAATTGCCCCTGTCTTAGGGTCCATAACAATCACAGTTCCGTTAGCAGCCCTAGCTTTTCGCACCGCATCAGCAATAGCTTTCTGTGCTACCCATTGAATATCTCGATCGATCGTTAGGCGCACTGTCGTTCCCACTTGGGCAGGAATAATTTCTAATTGAGACCCTGGTATCTCGGCACCACGGCCTTGCGCAAATGAGTACAAGCCTGGAGTCCCGGTAATCATCGAATTCATACTGAGCTCGACTCCGGAAGCGCCCAAACCATCTTTGCGGACAAATCCCACGAGAGATGAGACAAGGTTTCCGGATGGATATTCCCTTACATAACCGCGCTCAGAAAAAAAGCCTGCGATACGCTTTTCAAAATCTTTTGGGGCAAGAGTTGAATTGTATTGGTCGATCGCTGCTGTCAAGTGATTCCAAATACTTGGTTGAGCACTCTCTAGGACCATTGAATATCGACGATCACCAGTAATCGATAGTTGCACTTCCTCGATGGTTAAACCCAAAATTGGGGCAACAAGGGCAGCTACGCGTTCGGGATCCTTGATCATCTGTTGGTCGACAACAATGTTGATTGCAGAAACACTTCGTGCAAATGCAACTCCATTGATGTCAGTGATCTCACCCCGCGGAGCTGGAATCATTCTTGTTGTTTCCATCTCATTGGCAGCCTTCAATGTGTACTCAGCAGATTGAATCCCCTGAATGTGTATCAAGCGTGCACCAAAAACTAAAAATATGGCGAGCAAAATGATAAATAAGGTACGAATTCGTTTTGTTGAAAGCTCAAAGTTACCCACGCGTCACCCCTTCTCCATTAGTCAGAGGTAGCATCTTTGGGGATACATCTAGAAATGTTGGATTCTCTGAAGGACTCATTCCGAGTAGCCCTGCTTGATTAGCAAGAGCCTGCGGAGATGAGTAGATCTCCATTTTTCTAGAAATAGCTTCCCGTTGATCTGCAATCATCTTTGCCTCTGACTTGAGCTCAGAGAGTATGAACGCATCCTGAGCTAATAAAGTATTGATGGCGAGCAACGCGAGAAATCCAATTGCCGCGATGACGGTGAGAAAGGTTGCAAATAACCGTCTAGTTTCTTGTACGGCTTGTGGAGTCTCTGGCACTATTTTTAAGAAAGCGCGTGATGATTGAGTTACAACACGTTCGCGAGCGTTGTGTGCAATAGCAAGAATCGACATCAGGCTGCCACTCTCTCGATCGCGCGAAGGCGTACAGATGACGATCTAGGATTTTCTAGCTTTTCATCTTCACTCGCTTTTTCACTCGACTTGAGTACTAGCGCAAATTTCGCAGCGAATTCAGGTAGATCTACCGGAAGGTTTCGTGGGGTCTTTGATGTTGTCGCCTCAGCAAAGATCTCTTTCACGATCTTGTCTTCCAGCGATTGAAAGGACATCACAACTACTCGCCCACCCACATCAACAAGATTGAGCGCTTGAGGTATGGCACGAGTGATCGCACCAAGTTCGTCGTTGACTGCGATGCGAAGTGCCTGAAAGGTCCGCTTTGCAGGATTACCACCAGTGCGACGAGTGGCGGCGGGAATACTCTCCTTGACTAGCGTTGCCAGCTCTAGGGTTGAGTTCAGTGGTGCTTGTGCCCGAGCTTTGACTATCTTTTCGACGATGCGAGTAGCAAACTTCTCTTCTCCAAATGTGCGCAGGATCTTAACCAGCGCGCCCGGTTCGTAGTGATTAATGATTTCAAATGCAGTGATTCCTCGAGATGAATCCATGCGCATATCCAGCGGAGCATCTTGTGAATAGGAGAATCCTCGCTCTGTATCATCCAGTTGCATTGAAGATACGCCAAGGTCAAAGAGGATTCCAGAGACATGTGAGTATCCGTGGGATGCAACAACATCGCTCACTTCATCAAATATTGCGTGTGAAGTTTTAATTCTTTCGCTAAAGTGTGAAAGTCTCTCTGTTGCCTGTGCTAGGGCACGTGGGTCGCGATCTATTCCGATCACTGTTAATAGAGGAAAGCGATCAAGTAGCGCTTCGCTATGTCCGCCTAAGCCTAAGGTGGCATCTACGACTACAGGATGCTCACTCATTTCAATGGAGGGAGTTAAAAGATCAATACAGCGATTGCGCATTACTGAAACGTGTTGCATCTTCTCCCCCATTTCTCTCCTACTTTCCTTACTCGTGTACCTACTTCATTCGTTCTCTCAACTCTGGTCACCGCCGGCCGACGGATCTCACGAAAGCAGGCGCCGGGGAAGGGGCGTCTGCTGTCGGCCATAAAACCTAGGCATGGGGTCGGCGGTGGCCACAATCGAGAGAACGCTATGTAGTTGTTTTATTCAGTTGTATTGCTATTTAGTTTTTAAAAGAGTCCTGGGAACACTTCCTCTGATACATCGGCAAAACCTTCTTCACGATCTGCCAGATATTTACTCCATGCCTGCGCATCCCAAATTTCAACGCGTGTATTTGCACCGATGACAACGCACTCTCTTTCAAGACCCGCATAAGTACGCAGCCCTTGTGGAATCGTTACGCGACCTTGGCGGTCAGGAATTTCATCGTGCGCTCCTGCGAACATCACGCGCTGATAATCACGAGCTGCCTTTGCAGTAACTGGTGCTTGTCGTAATGTCTGTGTCAGAGTTTCAAATTCAGTGGCTGGAAAAACATAGAGACAGCGTTCTTGCCCTTTAGTAATCACAAGACCCGATGAGAGTTCATCTCTAAATCGAGCGGGAAGAATGAGGCGACCTTTTTCATCAAGGCGGGGTTCATGAGTTCCAAGAAACATCTGGATTGGCCCCTTCCCCAAGGTGGAGGCGGATCAATTAAAACCCGCTTAATCCCCCACTTTACTCCATTTTCCTCCTTTTTCAACCACCCTTCACCACGATCCACCCCTTTCCCCCCACCTGCACCCCACCTCTGCAGATGAAATTGGCATAAAAAAACCCGCCGTGTGGGCGGGTTTACTGATTACGGAAAGGGTTTTACTCTTCGAAGTTCCGCTGATCCCAACGCTCTTGAAGTCGATCCCCAAAGCCCTTAGTCGAGCGAGGAGCCTTAGGATTTCCGCCGGATGGGGTCGAGATGAGGGCCCCAGGGGTTGAGATAGCACGGAAGAAGAGCACCGAGCCTGTCAGGGCGATAAGAAAGCCGACAACTCCAATGATAGTCAGTTGTGCAACCAAGCCAGCAAAGAGCGTGGCGATACCAGTCAGTACCAGGGCGATTGCCAGAAAGAGGCGGTTACGTGAGAACTTCGATGGCCCCGTCAGAGCGCTCACAAGGCGTGGGTCATCAACGGCGAGGGCTTCTTCCATCTGCGCCAGAAGACGTTTCTCATGCTCTGAAAGTGGCATAGGCATACTCTAGATCAACTTTTTCGCTCTGACTACTCGGACAAGGGCTCAGGAGGGTTGGCCTGATCACTCTTGGTCAATTAAGCGCCCTGGCCGCACGCTATCGCCGCCAAAACGGGCTTTGGCAGCATCAATCCCGCCTTGAACTTCACGCCAGCTTGATTCCCGGCCCCCGAGTTCGAGTTGCTCATGGGTATGGCTATGTAAATTCTCAAGCGAAACTCCAACAAGTCGAATTCTCGAACGCCCCAACTTCAAACCGTCATATAAAGATTTAGCGACTTCATAAATCTCATGCGTTGTATCTATTGGCAGCGCCAGAGTCTTAGAACGATTAACGGTTGTAAAATCTGCAAACCGTACTTTTAACGAAATTGTTTTAGAGAAGAGTGATCGCTCGCGCATTCTCGATGATGCCTTTTCGCACATTCGTAATATCTCCTTTGAAATAATCTCAGGGTCATCAATATCGCGATCAAATGTCTCCGCTGCGCTAATACTTTTATCGGGCTCTTCCGCAATTACATCACGATCATCTCGACCCCACGCAAGCTCATAGAGTGACTCACCTGCCGCCTGCCCGAGTGCACGAATCAGAGTCTGTGGCGGAGTCTGTGCAATATTACCGACTGTGTGAAGTCCTAACTGTTCGAGTACTTCATTGGTCTTTGGTCCGACTCCCCAGAGCGCAGAAACTGGTAAGGGGTGAAGAAAGGTAAGGACTCGATCAGTGGGAATTTCTAACATTCCATTTGGTTTACACCGTTGCGATGCAAGTTTTGCAATGAACTTGGAGGATGCGATACCTACTGAGCATGTGATCCCCTCTTGCTCTTCAACTTTTGCTCGAATTGCCGTTGCAATTGCTCTGCCATCACCAAGTAATCGCTTTGCCTTTGTCACATCGAGAAAAGCTTCGTCGAGTGATATCGGTTCAACAAGCGGGGTAAATGAATGGAAAATCTCCATGATGTGCTCTGAAACTTCGCTGTAGCGCTTGTGATCTGGTGGAATAAAGATTGCGTGTGGAGCAAGTCGCTGTGCGCGCCCCACTGGCATCGCAGCTTTAATTCCAAATTTGCGCGCTTCATAATTTGCAGATGTCACCACACCACGAATGCCTGCACCTATAACTACGGCTTTGCCTTTTAGTTCAGGGTGATCGCGCTCTGTGACAGATGCAAAGAATGCATCCATATCAACATGCAGAATTGTCGCCTCGTGCGCCCTGCTCATATGGCCACCTTACTGCTCTGCCATTTCCCATAGGCCTCAGATAAATCCCACGCCCCCGTGGCGCGTATTGAGATACCGCGATCGCCTGTACGGCGAGTAACTCCGCGGACAAGAATGAGTGATGTTGAGTAAAGAAGGCCAGCGCTGCTGCTCTGTACATCGCTAAAGAAGGTGGAGTCGCTACAACCGTAGCCATCATCGAGGGTCAGAAAGATTACGCGCCGCCCTGAACGTATGGGTGGTGTCTGTAAGGCAACTTTGACGCCAGCAACTAAAAGATCGCTACCCGATCGCTGGGCAAGAAGATCACACGAGCGCACTGCTCCGATAGCGTTAAGAAAAGGCGCATAAAACTCGAGCATGTGGTGCGTGATATCCATACCTAACCGCTGAACTTCATGGCGCACACGTTCATTGGTAGTGATATTGGGTAATCCGCTTGAGATAAGAGCTGGTGGAGTAAAGCCAAATGTCATCTGCGCACCGCTTGTACCTTTCTTAATACTCTTTACAGAGTGCGACTTTTCAATATCGCTTAGGTGGAGAAGAAGATCGCGATGATTAATATCCCCTGTACGAAGTGAATGTAACTCGTCAAATCCTCCAGTCAGGATCAATGATTTTGTTATCGGAGTTGATGCGCCACTGCGTGCAACAAAATCGGCCATATCTACATAGGGCCTTGCCTGCATAATCGATGTAATTTCATGATCGCTAATTCCTGTAATAGAAGAAAGTGCGATACGAATAGATTTCTTACCGTCGCCACGCTCAACACGATATGAAGCATCTGACTTATTGACATCAAGAGGGGCCAAAGTAATTCCCATCTGCCTTGCTTCATCAAGGATAAGTCGCCGTGGATACATCCCCGGATCGTGAGTAAGTACTCCTGCAATAAATTCAGCTGGATAGTGAGTCTTAAGCCATGCTGATTGATAGGTAGGAAGAGCAAAGGCGGCAGCATGGGCTTTACAGAAACCAAAGGAGGCAAAGGCGCGCAATATTTCCCACACCTTGGTGATGGCATCAAGTGGGTAGCCCTTCTGCGTCGCTGCAGGAAAGAACCAGTCACAGATCTCTTGTTGGCTCTGCTTATCTCCTAATCCACGACGTTTTTCATCAGCGCTAGCTAGCGAAATTCCCGTCATGGTCGCGATGATCGAGATTACTTGCTCATGGAAGACAACAACCCCTTCAGTTTCAGCAAGGATGGGAGCTAAATCAGGGTGGATCACATCAGCTGCGGTGAAGCCGTGACGTGAATGAAGAAAAGGAGAGATCATGTCGCTCTTTACCGGCCCTGGGCGAAAGAGAGAGATATCGATAATGAGATCGTTAAAGGTACGTGGATTAAGTTTGCCTACTAATTCACGCTGACCCGGGCTCTCTATTTGAAATATTCCTAAGGTCCGAGTGGATTGAATCAGTTGATATGTTTTTTCATCATCGAGTGATATTGCATCGAGATCAATCTTCTTCTCCTCTATCTTTTCAATCTCAGAAACTGCATATGCAAGAGTGGATTGCATCCGAACACCCAAGATATCGAGTTTAAGAAGACCGATATCTTCTACATCATCTTTATCAAATTCAACCATTGGATATCCACCAGCGTTGATATGTAATGGAATGCGATCTAAAAGACCACCATCAGAGAGCACAACTGCACATGGATGCATAGCTAGATGGCGTGGAAGGCCATCGAGTTCTTGAGCAAGAGATACCGTCATCGCCATAAGGGGTGCCGATGTATTTAAGGTTTTTAGCTCAGGAAGAGATTGCAGTACCGCTTGAATATTGCGGGCTCTCACATGTGGCATAGCTTTTGCAAGAAGATCAATCTCAGCCGCCGGTAGACCGAGGGCAGCACCTGTATCTCTAATTGCATGGCGAGCTCGATAGGTATCAAACATTGCTACCGTTGCAGCGCGTGAGATAGCTCCCGGCAGATGCAACGATGGCGATCCATAACGGCTAAAGACCATCTCGTATATCTCAAGTCGACGATCTGATTCCACATCAATATCAATATCAGGCAAGGCAGCCCGCAGCGGTGAACAGAAGCGTTCCATCAAAAGTCCGTGGCGCATTGGATCAACGCCTGAGATGCCAAGCAAGTGACAGATCAAAGAGCCAGCACCGCTTCCTCGCGCTGCAACACGAATTCCCTTATCGCGAGCCATCTGTGCAATATCTGCAACGGTAAGAAAGTAGGACTCGTACCCTAAGGATGCAACTATTGCGAGCTCATCATCTAAACGTATTCGCGCAGCTTTCACATCTTTATTTGCGCTATATCGCTGATGGATTCCTGCCTCTACTCGTGATCGTAAGAGAGTGCGCATCGAGCTCTGTGATGTTGCACCAACAATATGTGGCTCTGGAAGATGAATTCCTCCAAGACCTATATCGCGCTGTGGTGATAGAAGTGCGCGCTCTGCCCACTCTCGTGTGGTCTTAAGAAGCGCGCGCGGTGTTCCCTCACCTGCTGCCCTTGCTATCTCTGTAGCTACTTGTGTCATCTCGTCACTATTTTTTAAATAGGCTTGATTGTTGCGCCGTTCAATATGTCTATAGTCCAGTGGCACAAGTTGGCGAGCGCAATCTAAGAGATCTGCAATCGGCCCATCGCTAGGATCACGCATTCGTACTGCATTGGTGATGACTGCATCAATATCGTGATCGCGCGCAAAGATTAGTGATCGAGCAGCATGTGCGGTAGAGCCAGGGCCGTTACCTGCAATCAGATGTGAAACACATTCAATGGCGTGATCGGCGAAGAACTCGCGTGTGAGATTAAAGAGATCGAGGGCTTTATCGGCTCGATGGGCAGCCAGTTCATAACTCAGCGGTGATTGTGGCCCATGGAGAAGATGCAACTGAGTGCTATGAACGCTGAACTTTTCTAAGAGGTCGGTAGTAATTCGTAGCTCGCCATCGCCCTTATTCATATGCAAGCCTGTAAGAAAACGTACAAGGTGAGGCCAGCCACCATCACCATGAGCTAGAACGGTTACTCGCGGATAGTTCTTATCCTTAGGAGTAACCTCTATCGGAAGATTGATTCCAATAATTGGTGCAACCCCATGAGCAACACATGCTTTGGTAAAGCGAATAGCACCCGAGAGGCTCGCTCGATCGGTGAGAGCAAGAGCTGGTGCTCCGTGTTGACGAGCGCGCTCAACAAGATCATCTGGTTGAGTTGTTCCATATTTCATTGAAAAGGCGCTAGCAACGCGCAGATGTATAAAACTCATTGCTGTACTAGATCGATCGAATCAGCCATCGCCCTGTGGCTTCATCGCGTTCGATCTCAAATGTTGCAAGAGCGCCAATTGGCGCCGCCTCTACAGTCCACAATGCACGAGCTCCATCATCGGGGCGATATCTGCCATCACTGACTCGATTCCACCATCCACCGGCCTCGCACCAGCGTGAGAGAACAGCGTGGATACGAAAACGCTTCCCCTTAAAGGTGAACTCAATGGGTGTAGCCATCGCATCCATGCCATCTGCAAGAACATCGTTGGATAGAACGCTGTTGGATAGGGCTATCTCTGGGACTGACATCGGTACCGCCTTCTTTCTTGCCGTGTGGACGAGCTATCAAAGGAATCTTTCGAACAGATGTTCGAAAAGTAACCGAGAGGGCTGACAAGGGCAAGTGGCTGCGACACTCACGCTCAGATGGGGCGGAGATAGTTGAAATTTCAACTATCTCCCGTACCCTAAGCAGGTAAGAGAAACCATTGTTTAGACCTAAGGAGAAATGTGAACGTCGTCCTATTTATCGGCCAACTGCTCTTTGCAGCCCTCTTCATCACATCAGGCATGGCTCACTTTGCAAAGCTTGAGGCGATGACCGGCTATGCACAGTACAAGAAACTCCCAGCAGCAAAGCTTGGGGTAATGGTGAGCGGACTCTTCTTCCTCGTCGGTGGAATTTTGATCGTTATTGGTACCTATGTTGATCTCGGCGCGCTTCTTATTGCAATCACCCTTGTACTTGCGGCATTTATCTTCCATAACTTCTGGAGAGAAAGTGATGCAAATACAAAGATGCAGGAACAAATTGCTTTCAATAAGGACATCTCTCTTGCAGGTGCTGCACTGATGCTCTTCGCACTTGTTAATTCAGGTGTTATCTCAGGAAGCGATCTTTTCGTTAATATCGGAAGCATCTCACTCTTTAACTAGATTGAACTAACTTGAACGTTCATGAGAGAGCCCCGAGGAACCCGGGGCTCTCTCCTTTATTAATCTGTCATTAACTTCAATCGGAGGAGTATTAAGGAGATATCTGAGAGTATTACCCAATGGAAATATTGGCAGCAATCGTAGCTGGAGCATTTATTGGAGGCGTTCTAGGATTTGTTGGAGCTGGCGGAGCCATGTTGGCCGTTCCTATTTTGATTTATGGATTTGGGCTAGCGCCATCGGTTGCGTCAACGTCAGCGCTAGCAGTTGTTGGCGCAGCTGCGCTATCTGGGGCTAGCGCAAAGATTAAAAATAAGGAAATTTACTACCGAGATGCAGTTGCTATCTGGGCGATTGGATTAGCCACAAATATCGGATTTTCAACGATCGTTCATAGGCTTCCAGAAGATTTCATTGCCATCGGATTCTCTTTTGTAATCATTTTTGCTGGATTAAGCATGCTAGGTTCGCCACTGACTACAATTCATAAACGAATGAGTTGGCCAGTGCTCATCGGAATCTCACTTCTGATTGGCTCGATCACAGGTCTCTTTGGTATCGGTGGAGGTTTTCTAGTCATCCCTGTTCTTGTGCTTGGATTTGGTACTTCGCAATCCATCGCTGCAGGGACTGCTTTATTAGTTATTGCTATGAATTCAGCAACGGCCCTACTGGGTCACTACGCTCTTTGGAGTAAAATTTCCTGGGAAATTCCACTCATTATGGGAGCAAGCGCCATTATCATCGCTCAAATTGCATCGCGGATTAAGTTGCCTATCAAAGATAGCTTGCTAAGAAAGATCTTTGCCTACCTCTTATTCACTGTAGCTGCCTTTACTCTTATTGAGCGAATCTTTATTGTGTAGTCGTTTTTCCTCAGTTTTAATTGTTCGGGATAAGTAGCCAGAGAGAAATAGCACGACAATTGGGAAAAAGAGCGCAATTGGCAAACTTGTCACCTCTGAAATCAGGCCAGTGATTGTTGGCCCAAAGAAAAAACCTGCAATTCCAATAACACCTACTCGGGCTATGGCAACAGCAGGAGCTACGCCTGGTGTTGCGCCCGCTGCTAAAATGAAGGCTGGGAACATAGGACCTATTCCATATCCGGCACACGCAAATCCAAAGTTAATAATGATTAGGGCAATGAGTGGGTGTGAGTCAGAGAGAGGAACTGCAATTAAAATTGCGGCACCCCAACCAAAACCTCCAAGGTAAGCGCCGTACTTCACAGTGTTTGCCGGGCCAAAGCGATCGAGCGTCCAATCACCTAGCAATCGGCTAACAATCATGGCAAGTGCAAAGCTGGCATAACCTGAAGCATTAACTCCCTTGCCATAGCCCATATCGTCGCGAAGTAAAATTCCAGCCCAATCGCTGGCAGCTCCTTCTGCAATTAGGCAACCAAGTAATCCAATACCCAACCCCCAGAGTGGAATAACACTCTTTCCGAAGAGAGGTATTTTCACACTGGTTTCTTCTTCTCCCCCATCATGCTCATCTAGATCTCCTGGAAGGAGGAAAAAAGCTGCAGGAATAAATGAGACCGCTGCAAATATCGCGATTGCAATAAGGTTCATTTCATAGGAAACAAATCGGGCGATTGATCCACCAATCACCGTTGTCAAGAATGCACCGACACTCCACATGGCATGCAGGGTTGACATACAGCGTTCTTTAATTATCCGTTCAACGGTAAATCCCTGTGAGTTTAGGCAGATATCCATCAATGAATAACCAAATCCCATAGTAAAGAGTGAGATAACTAAAGCGAGTCCTGAGTTTGCCAACCCCATACCCGCCAGACCTAAAGGCATGATTAAAATTGCAACTTGTGTCACTCGACGCGAACCAAAAGTATGTATGGCTCTTCCACCTATTTGCGCGCCAGCAACAGAGCCGAAGGTGCTGGCTAGTAAGACAAATCCGAATTCGCCATTACTTAATCCGATCGCGTCTTTGATCTCCGGAATTCTAGGAATCCACCCCATCGAGACCATACCCATGAGTAAAAACATCGTTAAAAGCGATTTACGGGCCTGCTCTGCAATCGCCACGGGGGCAGTTGCTCGTAATCTCTGCGGGCTCATAGTCGCTAACGCTAAACCATCGGAGCGTGATAATTGGGCGTGGCCGAAGATATCGTACTATCTATAAGTGGAACATATTCTCGAGCGCGCATCAGTGATGCGAGCTGCAGAAGCGATGAAATCCCTCGGTGTGCAAGGATCAATTGTGGCGCTAAGTCAGAGTGCGCGAACAGCGCAAGAGGCAGCAGATGCTCTCGGTGTAGAAGTGGGACAGATAGCCTCTTCGCTGATCTTTACATTACCTACTGGAGGTGCGCTCTTAATCATCACTAGTGGACGCCATCGCGTTGATACCAATCTCGTTGCCCAAAACTTAAAGATGGATTCACTCGGACGCGTCAACGCAGATTTCGTCAAAGAGATTTCTGGATATTCCATCGGTGGGGTGAGTCCATTAGGGTGGATTTCAAAGCCAGAGATAACCCTTATTGATGAAGCGCTCAGCGACTACGACGTGGTGTGGGCTGCTGCCGGCCATCCGCATGCAGTTTACCCAACCTCATTTACCGAATTACTTGAATGTACCGGTGCGCAGCCAATGGTTGTAGGAGAATAAAGCAATGAAATCTAGGGTGTTTGAATGGCTTGGCGTCATCACGGCTATTTTTTACTCACTCTTAGTTGCAGCAAATATTGGAGCTGAATTTATTGGCTTTTCTTTACTGCTTACATCTTCAGCACTCATCGGTATTTGGGCATATATCGGTAAACATAGAGGTATTCTCTTCCTACAGTTTTTTTACGGAGCAGCCGGAATCATTGGAATGGTTCGTTGGTTTTAAATCCTCAAGTGAAGAGAACTAGGAAGAGCCTATGGTTACTGGTAGTTGAGTATGTCTAAAGTTGTCGTTGCATACTTTTGGAAGATCGAAAAGAAAACACTCCCCTATGCCCTTGTCTCGATGGCGCGTGATCGTAGGCGTTTGAGAAAATCTCCTGGAGTTCACTTTGCAAAAATGCTAGGTACGGGTACTGGAGAGAGTTTCACACCTAGTGATGCTGATCTTTCGCGATGGGGTGCGCTCATTGTTATTGATGAAGCTCGCCTTGAATTCTTTGATGGCAATCCTGTGATTAAAGGATGGAAGGCTCGAGCATCCAATGAAGTCAGGATGACCCTTGATCCAATCGCAGCTCACGGTCTCTGGTCTGGATCTAACCCTTTTGACTGGAGCAAAACTCCTGCAGTTGATGCAAAAGTTGTAGCCATTACTCGAGCGCGCATTAAATGGCTTCAGAACTTTAGATTCTGGGCAGCGGTCCCACCGGTTTCAACCGAACTACATCAATCCCCTGGTCTTCTTACAGCTATCGGTATAGGTGAAGCCCCTATTGGATTGCAAGGGACATTCTCATTATGGGAGAACGGAAAAGCCTTAAGAGATTTTGCCTACAAGGGAAGTGCTCACCAGGGTGCAATTGAGGCGACTCATCGCTTTAACTGGTACGCCGAAGAGCTCTTTTCACGATTTGCCCTGCGCGATATGCGTGGCCAACTCTAGTAAGGCAGACTTAGCCCATGTCTATTCGAGATTTCACCCCGCGGGCAAATCATCGTCGAGGTCAATCTCAGCGTTCAAGAATTTTTCTGATTGTGGTTCTGGCTGCTGCAATTTTATTGCAAATTCCATATCCACTTCTTGCTGGCAGACCGTTAGAAATTCTTACTCTGGTCACGGTTTATTGCGGAGCAGCCGCGATGCTCGTGCACGCTTGGATGAGTTTTGGGAGTAAATTCGCTTTGACTTACATTGCAATCACAACAGTCTTTGCGCTCGTGATTGAAACAATCGGTGTGAATACTGGCTGGCCATTTGGAGTCTACGAATACAGCAGCACTCTTGGACTCTTTATTGTAGATGTGCCACTAGTTGTTCCATTTGCGTGGGCGATGATGGCCTACCCCGCATTGATTGCTGCCCGTCGCGTTGCCGGTGCCTGGGTATTTTTATACGGTGGGGCAATCTTGATGGGTTGGGATCTCTTTCTCGATCCCCAGATGGTTACTGCAGGACGCTGGACATGGGAAGTTACAGGTGCTGCATTTCCATTCGCTCCTGAAATACCATTATCAAACCCCTTTGGGTGGTTACTGTCTGGGCTAACACTGATAGCACTCCTTCACTTCATTCTTCCAACAGAGCGTCGTAAAGAAGCTCCCAGCACGTTGGCCGCCGACATCTTCTTAGGGTGGAGTCTTGTCGGTGGATTTATCTCTCAATTCTTCTTCTTTGATCGCCCAGGGTTGGCACTCTTTGCTGGGGCAATCTATGGCGCAATCCTGGCGCCATATTTCTTCAACCGCTGGCTCAATCGCGCGTAGTTGATTATGTCTCTTCTCCTTACCATCGCTCTTGGAATCAACCTCTTTCTCTTTCTCATGGCAGTTGCTAATTCATTATCGATGGTGAGGCCGCCACAGGTGGTCTCTGATCATCTAAGTTTTTCGCTGCTTATTCCCTGTCGAAATGAAGAAGAGAATGTATTGGGGTTGGTAGAAAATCTGGCTCTTATAGAACACCCTCGATGTGAAGTAATTTTCATCAATGACAATTCAACCGATCGTACGTATGAGCTCTTGCTAAATGCCACAGCCGATCATCCTGCTATGTCAGTTATCAACGCGGAACCCTTGCCACAGGATTGGCTGGGTAAACCATGGGCCTTATCGCAGGGTGTTAAGCAAGCAAAGAAGGAATTTCTTGTCACCGTCGATGCTGATGTGAGATTAACCCCTGATGCAATCTCCACAATCGATGTAATTCTGAAGCGCACCGGTGTTGATTTTTTATCACCGTATCCAGCGCAGATAGCGCTCACACTGTCAGAGCGCTTAATCCAACCACTCTTACAATGGAGCTGGATGACAACTGTTCCGTTGCGACTTGCTATCAAGAGTTCGCGCCCATCCCTTGCGGTAGCTAATGGTCAATTTTTCTTTATCAGGAGAAGTTCGCTGGCTCAGACAGGTGGATTTGAAGCGATTAAATCGAGTGTTCTTGATGATATTGATCTCGCTCGCTTACTTGTGCGCAATGGTTTTCATGGAGGTGTCTGTGATGGATCAACAGTTGCTTCCACCCGTATGTACTCAAACTTCACCGAAATTCGTGCCGGGTATGGAAAATCACTATCGCAAGGTTTTGGTGGAATAGTTGGTTCACTTGCAATCGCAACCGTCATGGCCATCTCTGGAGTGCTTCCCTTTATCTATGCGGTGTCAGGATCGACTGTTGCAACCATTGCCCTTCTACTTGTTATTGCCTCACGAATGGTCTCAGCCTTCTCTTCTCGATCACTACTGATCGACGCGCTCTTGCATCCCATCTCAACGATCATTTTTATCTATCTCCTTCTCTATTCCAATCTCTTTCGTAAGCAGATCACATGGAAGGGGCGTGCACTATGAACGCAATCACCAAAGATGTGATCGGTAAAGATGTGATCGCCAAAGATGTAATTGTTATTGGTGCAGGCATGGGTGGCATGGCAACTGCAGCGCGTCTTGCCAAGAAAGGCTACAGGGTTCGAGTCTTTGAAGCAGGCGATCGCCATGGAGGTAAGTGTCGAACCGAGTGGATTAACGGGTACGCATTTGATTCTGGACCATCTCTGCTCACTCTTCCTGCTGTCTATCGCGATTTATTTCAACGCACCGGTGATGTCCTCGGAAGAGTAGTTGAGTTGAAATCAGTTGATCCATCATTTGATTACCGATTTCATGATGGGAAAAAGGTGACGTTTGCCAATCTCTCACGGAAGAAGACGCTCGATTCGATTACATCGTCTCTCGGGGCCGAGGCCGCCACAGAGTGGGACTCGATAATGCAGCGAGCAGAGTCCATGTGGGATGTTTCACGTGGGCCATTTATCGAATCGGAGCTCACATCGATGCGATCATTACTTAAGCGTCGTTCCCTGATTCGTGACATGAGAATTATCGCTCCTTGGAGATCTATCCGTGGGTTAAAGATCAAAAGCCCGCATTTGCAAAAGATTTTAGATCGATATGCCACATATAGCGGATCAGATCCACGAACCGCGCCGGCTGTTCTTTCATCCATTGCCTTCGTTGAAGAAGCCTTTGGCGCATGGCACATCACTGGCGGTATCGGAAAACTGGCAGATGCTCTTTACCAAAGATGTCTCGATCGTGGTGTTACCTTCGAGTTCAATACACCAGTCACGCAGATTAATCACAAAAAAGGTGCTGTAAGTGGAGTCTTGCTGGGCGATGGCAGGACAATCAACGCAACAACTATCGTTGCAAATAGTGATACTGGACTTATCTACTCGAAGTTGATTAAGAGCCCACCCCGTGCCGTTCGTCGAGCTAAACGGAAGATCCAAAGAATGGAACCTTCTCTTGCTGGATTCTCACTTCTTCTCGGACTTAAGCCATCTATCGATACTCCGCTTGAACATCACACCATACTTTTCCCGGAAAATTACGATGACGAATTTGACGCGATTTTCAATAAGAAGGTTCCTGTCGAAGAGCCAACGATCTATATCTGCGCTCCACATGATCCGACTATGGTGAGTAAGGCTGGACATGAAGCATGGTTTGTTTTAGTTAATGCACCCAGACATGGCGCAGACTCTTTTGACTGGAGTGATCGCACTTTTGCGCAAAAGTATGCTCAGAAAATCATCGACCTCATTGAATCTCGAGGAATTGCAGTTCGTGAACGCCTTGAATTATTGGAGATCCGAACCCCTGCTGATTTAGAGAAAAGTGTGATGGCGCCCGGTGGTTCAATTTACGGAACTTCTAGCAATGGTGCTCGTAGCGCATTCAATCGTGCAAAGAACCGAAGCCCTCTCAAGGGTCTCTTCTGCGTAGGTGGATCGGCCCATCCTGGCGGTGGACTTCCACTCGTAGGACTCAGCGCTGAGATTGTGGCGCAGGCAATTATTGAACGAGATACCCTCGGGCAGCCCTCATCACTTGATAGACACTAAAGAGAGCCATCACTGTAAAGATATAGATAGCAATTGGGGCGGAGGAGAACTCAAGTAAATTAAGAACCATAAAGATTGCAATGGCACTGGCTCGTACGGGTCTTTCTGCAATAGTGACAACACCAATCTGTTCGTAGCCAAGTGAAGCCATACGTGCGCGCGCATACTCTTGGGTAAGAGCAAGAGTAAAGAGGGCTAAGCAAATCTCTGCCGGAATCCCCCACTGATAAAGAGCGATAAACCAGAGCGCTTCAGTGATCCGATCTGCTATTGAATCTGCGATTGCGCCCATTTTACTATTGCGCCCACCAACGATGGCAACGCTTCCATCGACCCCGTCACAGATAAGTGAGAGGATTAAAAAGATGAGGGCGATGATTGTTGTTGGATAAAATAGCGCTGCTGCTGCGAAGAGAATCCCTCCCAGGGTAAGCATGTTGGGAGAAACGCGTAGAAAATTAAGTACTCGAGCAATTCCGTAAGAAATAGTCAGCCAACCTTTAACAATGCCTGAGACGTCGGCTTCTAGATGAAGCTTCGACCATACTCTGAAAAATTCCTCACGTTTCATTTTCTAGCGCCGATCTTGTAGAGATGTAAAGATCTCACTTGTGGCAGTCGAGCTATTCATTGTATAAAAATGAATTCCAGGTGCGCCTGCATCAATAAGATCGTTGCAAAGATCTAGTGCAATCTCGACTCCAAGCTTACGGACATCATCTGGATTATCCTCAACCGCTGCAAACCGCGCGGCTATCGATTCTGGAATCGGAGTTCCGCCAAGTTCTGCCATCTTCGTGAGCAGTTTTACATTGGTGACAGGTAATACTCCAGCAATAATTGGCAGCGCCGAACCGCGAGATTCTAGGGTGTCAACTAAGCGTTTCCATTTATCGATATCGAAAAAAAATTGAGTGGTTGCAAATGATGCACCCAGAGATTCTTTTCGAAGCAATACATCAATATCCTTATTGAAATCTCCGCCAGAGTTTGGATGTCCGTCAGGAAATGCTGCAACACCAATTGTAAAATCTCCATTCTCTTGAGCAAGTGTGATTAATTCATCAGCATGCGTGAGTCCACCATCCACCGGCGTCCATGGAGCGCGGGGTCCACCTACTGGATCTCCACGAAGTGCCAAAATACTTTTTATTCCGGCATCGGTGTAGCGATCTAAGATTTCAATAAGCTCTGTCCGCGTTGAACCAACGCAGGTCAGATGCGCAAGAGTTGGAATCTTGGTGCGAGCTGTGATCTCTGAAGTGATACGTATCGTTCGGTCTCGAGTTCCACCCCCTGCACCGTAGGTTACGGCGACGAAATCAGGGGTGTGATGTGCCAGAGTTTCTAAAGCCTGCCACAGTCGATCCTCCCCAGCGCGATCTTTAGGTGGAAAAAACTCAAATGAGTACATAGTCTTTTCAGGTCGGATCCTCACGTCATCAGGGTACCGTTGCCCCCGTGAATAGTCAGGTTATGGATGAACTTGTATCGGTACGTGAACAAGTGCAGGCAGCCTTGGCGTCATACCTTGCCGATGCGCGGGTACATCTAACAACTATTGGTTCGCAGCTAGCACCTGTCTGCGATGGGTTAGAAGAGTTCATTCTTGATGGCGGAAAACGATTGCGCCCACTCTTTGCATATGCAGGCCACAGAGCAGCGGGCAAAGTTGTAGGGACACACGAGATTAAGGCATTTGCAAGCCTTGAATTCTTACAAGCCTGTGCTCTGATACACGATGATCTTATGGACGCCTCCGATACTCGCCGCGGAAAACCCGCAATTCATCGACGTTTTGAAAACCTCCATCAGGAACACGCACTGGCTGGACTATCGGAGGAATTTGGCGCTGCCGCTGCCATTCTCTTAGGTGATCTTGCGCTGGTGCAATCCGATCATATGCTCCATACATCCGGCATCTCATCACCACAATTATTAAGTGCGCTAGAAATACATGATGAGATGAGAATCGAACTTATGGCCGGGCAGTATCTTGACGTTCGTGAGGCGGGTGAGAAAAGTTTTAGCGTAGAGCGATCTCTACGCATCGCACGATTTAAATCTGGAAAATACAGTATTGAGCGCCCGCTCCACCTGGGTGCCGCGATTGCTCTGAGTAACTCGAGCAAAGATAACCCGCTCAATTGGAAGTTATCAGAGTACGGGCTCCCTCTCGGTGAGGCATTTCAGTTACGTGATGATCTCTTGGGGATATTTGGTGATCCAGCTATCACGGGAAAACCTGCCGGAGATGACCTGCGTGAAGGAAAACGTACAGTCCTCATGGCGATGGCGATGGAGCGAACCACCGATGCTGGGCGGGATAAGCTCAAATCCTATCTCGGGCGGCCTGATCTGTCTCATGAGATCATTGAGGTACTTCGGGGCATCATCATAGAAAGTGGCGCTGTAGAAAGTGTTGAAGGTTTAATTGAGAAATTAACGTATGACGCTTTGCAGGCAGCGAAATCTCATGAGATTGCACCTGATTCCCAAGAATTGTTATCAGCACTTGCAGCTAGTGCAACTGCGCGAAAGAGTTAGGAACCGCCATGGTTGCACGCATTAAGGGACCGACAGATCATGTCGTTGTTGTTGGCGCTGGTCTTGCTGGCTTAAGTGCTGCGCTACGCCTTGCCGGTGCGGGACGCAAGGTGACAGTCCTAGAACGCGAAAGCGTTCCCGGTGGTCGCAATGGGCTCCTTAAAAAAGATGGGTATGCCTTCGACACTGGTCCTTCAGTTCTGACTATGCCCTCTCTCATTCAAGATGCATTTTCATGTGTCGGTGAAGATATGAAAGATTGGCTGGAATTAACACCGGTCAAGCCTCTCTATCGCGCCTTTTATCATGATGGAAGCGTGATTGATGTACATGCAAATACGGCAGAGATGGAAGAGGAGATTAGGCGAACAGTAAGTGCTGAAGAAGCACTTGGGTATCGTCGCTATGTAGATTTTGTCACGAAGCTATATAAGTATGAGATGAATGATTTTATTGATCGAAATATTGATTCCCCCTTTAACTTGCTTACACCAAATCTTGCTCGACTTATTGCACTCGGTGGATTTAGGAAGCTTTCACCAAAGGTTAATCAATTTCTTAAAGACCCTCGCCTACAAAAGGTGTACTCATTCCAAGCCATGTATGCCGGAGTGAGCCCCCAACAAGCACTTGCTATCTATGCAGTTATTGCCTACATGGATTCCGTTAACGGTGTCTTCTTTCCTAAAGGTGGAATGCACGCAGTCCCCCGTGCACTGGCGGCAGCGGCCGAAAAGCATGGAGTGACCTTTAAGTACGACACAGAGGTCACCGGCGTAGATGTTGTAAATTCACGTGCTCGCGCCGTTACAACTGCAACGGGTGAACGTTATGAATGTGATGCCCTAGTGATGAACCCAGATTTACCTGTTGTCTGGCGCGATCTTCTAGGTAAAACTCCGCTGAATATCAAGCGTCTTAAGTATTCGCCTTCCTGTGTGACTTTACTCGTTGGGTCCTCAAAGAAATATGAGCACACCGCTCATCACAATATTCACTTTGGGCAATCCTGGGATGGCGTATTTGATGAATTAATAAAAAAGAAAGTCTTAATGACAGACCCGTCAGTACTTGTCACGATTCAAAGCAAGGACGACCCATCCCTAGCTCCTGCCGGAAAAGAGTCGTATTACATTCTCTATCCCACCCCTAACCTTGATGCCGACATTGATTGGAAAAAACAGGCTGGTCCATACCGTGATCACATGGTAAAAACTCTAGAAGATCGTGGCTATACCGATTTCAGCGCTGGCATTGAGACTGAAGTAATGACAACACCACTTGATTGGCAAGATCAAGGAATGGAGCGCGGAGCACCTTTTGCAAGTGCACACACATTTTTCCAAACCGGACCGTTTCGACCACGTAACATCGCTGCCGGATTTGAAAATATTGTCTTTGCTGGATCTGGAACTCAGCCAGGAGTGGGAGTTCCCATGGTTTTGATCTCAGGACGCCTTGCCGCCGAGCGAATCGTCGGACCTGTTAGGTAATGAACGAGTTAGATGCTGCAGGGATCTTTGATTCTGCCTTGCGGGCATCGTATAGTGAATGCAAGAGGCTGAACTCGTTACATGGAAAAACGTATTACCTTGCGACTTTATTGTTGCCAAAGGGAAAACGGCCATTTGTTCATGCGCTCTATGGTTTTGCTCGGTATGCCGATGAAATCGTTGACGATTTAGCATCAACACTTACCCCTGAGGAGAAAGCAGAGGCACTCAATACATGGAGCTCTGGCGTCCTCAATGACCTAGCAATTGGTAAAAGCCACGATGCTGTAGGGGCTGCCCTGGTTGATACCGTTAAGCGCTTTGATATCCCCCATCAGCACTTTGTTGATTTCCTTCACTCAATGGAGATGGATTTAACGGTGAGCACATATGCCTCATATAAAGATTTGAGCGAATATGTTTATGGCTCAGCTGCAGTAATTGGCCTGCAAATGGTTCCAATTCTTGGACCTCTCTCCGAAGAGGCTTACCCACCTGCGGAAAAGCTTGGTATCGCCTTCCAATTGGCCAATTTCATTAGAGATGTTGCCGAAGATCTTGATCGAGGGCGTATCTATTTACCTCTTGAAGAACTCGCTGCCGATGGTGTTGATCAAGAGATGCTCAATGCACGCAGATTAACCCCCGAAATAGTTCGTGCCCTCAAGTTTCAAATTGCCAGAGTGCGGGAACTGCAGAGAGAAGCTGCTCCCGGGATTGATTTACTGCACCCCACAAGCAGACCCTGTATTCGAGCCGCGAGTGAGCTTTACTGCGGAATCGTTGATGAAGTGGAAGCTATCGGCTATGACATCTTCAATAAGCGGGCACAAACTTCTAAGGCGCGCCGAATTCGTGTTGCAGGAAGAGCATATCGACATGCACTTTCTGCTCGGCGTGCGCTAGACTAAAAACGCGGGAGCACATGCGCTTGTTACAGGCGCTGCTGAGAGGATCTCAACGTGAGATCGACCGCTGGACCCGTCCGGTAATGCGGATGCGGAAAGGAATCACTTATGTCTACCCTAGAAATCATTGCAGCAACTGTCTCATTCATCGCAGTCTCTCTCGGAGTTACCGGAAAACGTATTACCTGGCCGTTCTGGGTAATGGGAAGCGCGCTCTATGGAATCTTCTTCTTCCAATCTGAGTACTTTGCTAGCGCAGTGCTACAGATTGTCTTTATCGCAGCGGCGATTGCGGGTTGGTTTGGCTGGGGTAAGAAAGGTGCGGTACCTGGACGCCTCAAGAACTCTTATCGCCTTTATTCACTACTAGGTATCGCTGTACTCACTCTTCTTCTTGGACCAGTACTTGAACGTGTCGGTGCGGCCGCCACATATGCCGATGCTGTGCTTCTCTTCGCATCTATCACCGCACAGATGTTAATGGTCTACCAAAAGTATGAGGCATGGCCAATGTGGCTTGTTATCAATGTTGGATATACAACGCTTTTCTATTCGCAAGAGCTCTTTCTTACCGCTGCTCTTTACTTGGTTTTCACAGTTGTTGCGGCGGTCGGGTGGAGGCAGTGGTATGGAACTTATCGCAGCACTCGCTGATATTTGTAAGTCATCCGATCAGCCCATCATCGCAATTGATGGGCCGGCTGGAGCGGGGAAAACAACTCTTGCTACAACACTTTCCCTTGCCCTAGCTAAGGAATTCACGATTACGGTCATACATATGGATGATCTGTATGCCGGGTGGGATGGTGCGCTTGGTAAATCACTTACTGATTCTTTAACCTGGATCACAAGTTGCCACAAAGTAAAGAAGGATCTGATCTTCGCGCCATTTAATTGGGTTCAGAACAACTTTGATCCACCGCGCCGTTGTGCGAGCACATCGCTATTGATCCTAGAAGGTGTGGGTAGCTCACAAGTGGCAGTTGAAGAGTTCCTCTCAACATCGATCTGGATCGATCTTGATCCAATTATTGGATTCCAGCGCGTGATAGAGCGCGATGGCGAGCAGATTTCAGAGTCGATGAAGGGCTGGCTTGATCGTCAAGGGCAACACTTCGCTAATGATCGAACGAAAGAGCGCTCTGAATTCATCCTTTCAACATAAAATTCACTCATGTCTGATCTCACTGGCCATCTCATTGATGGGCGTTATCAACTCCTCAGCCAGATGGGCTCAGGAGGAATGGCTACGATCTATGAAGCTCTCGACACTCGACTTGATCGTCGAGTTGCGGTCAAAATCATGCACTCACACCTGGCTCAAGATGAGCAATTTGTCGAACGTTTTATTCGTGAGGCTAAGGCTGCTGCTGCGCTGAGCCATCCCAATATTGTTTCCGTTCAAGATCAAGGGTGGAATCAGAGCGGAGTACCTGCTGTCTTTATTGTGATGGAGATGGTCGCTGGACATACGCTGCGAGAGTATTTGACGGAGCGCGGAAGTATTCCAATTGCAGATGGAATTAAGTTCCTGCTTCCAGTCCTTAGCGCACTCGGAGCTGCACATAAATTAGGTATCGTTCATCGTGATGTGAAACCTGAAAATATTCTCGTCTCTAAAGAAGGCCGAATAAAGATTGCCGACTTTGGATTAGCAAAGGGTGCTCTCATTGGAAGCACCATGACTGCTGAGTCAAGTGTGATTTTGGGCAGCGTCTCTTATCTTTCTCCAGAACAAGTATCACGGGGAATTGCAGATTCTCGAAGTGATGTGTATTCGGCAGCGATCACTGCTTTTGAAATATTCACCGGCACTAAACCATTTGAAGGTGATGAACCAATTCAGATTGCCTTTATGCATGTGAACTCCCAAGTTCCTCGAATCAGTTCACTCGTCGAAAATGTTCCTCAAGCACTCGATGACCTTATCTATCGCGCAACACGTGTAGATCCTGATCAGCGTCCACGCGATGCTCAGGAGTTTCACTCTGAGCTACTAGCTATTTCACACTCCCTTAATCCTGCAGGCCCTCAGCTAAGCCTGGAACTAGACATTCCCATTGCACCAATGCGAGAGAAAAGTAAGAAGCGTTCTGAAAAACTTCCTCCACCTGTGCCGATCTCAACGAGTCAAGAGACCACGGATCAGGTGAATGCTCGAAGAAAAGTCAGCAATCGAGTTAAACGTAATCGTTTGATTGCAGCTGGCTTAACTCTTATCCTTGCACTTACCGGCTGGTGGGTTCTGGCCGGACCTGGAGCTTCAGTAAAATTCCCCTCTGTTGTAGGTGCCAACGTCGAACAAGCCAAAACGACACTCGTTGCACTTGGTTTGCAAACCACAATCGTCGAAGAGCGTTTTGATGAGGAGATTCCGAAGGGTCGAGTTATCTCAACGCAACCCACAGCTGGAGATTCGATAGCTCCGGGTGGCCTCGTCTCACTGACAGTTTCCAAAGGTGCAGAGCGGTATACCGTGCCCTCGCTCCGAAAGATCACAACTGAAGCTGCTACGAACTTGCTCGCCAAAACGCCGTTGCGAATAGGTGATATCACAGAAGTCTTTAACTCCAAGGTGGCGAAAGGATTGATTATCTCTTCAACACCAAAGGCGGGAATTCAAGTAAAGCGAGATACCCTCGTAGATCTTGTTGTAAGTAAGGGTGTTGAAACATTTAACCTAGTCTCTTACGTTGGCAAAAACGGTGAGCAGGCGCTGAACGAGTTAACTAGCGCAGGTTTTGATGTAACGCCGACTTATATCTATGACGAAGTAGTGATGCCTGGTGAAGTGATTTCCCAGAAGCCGGTGGCTGGTGTGGCACTGCCCGCAGGTGCTGGCGTCGAAATATTTATTTCCCAAGGTTCAGCCTTTGTCTTTATCCCAAATGTTTTGCGATATACCCAAAAGAGAGCTGTAGCGGTTCTAGAAGATTTAGGACTAGTCGTTGCCAAACCTATAAAGAAGGTGACAAAAACCTCAAAGGTGGTTATCGGTATCAATCCCAAGGTAGATACCAAGGTCAAACGTGGAACAATGGTGACTCTCACAGTAGGGTGAGCCAGTGCCTTCTCAATCTCGCCCACGTATCGGCGCCCACACCCCAACTAGTGGTGGAATGGCAAAGCGTTCCATTGAATATGCACGTATTACAGAAGCTGAAGCTATTCAAGTATTTACATCCAATCCGCGTGGTTGGGCAATGCCTGAGACAAACCATGAAGCAGATGTGCTCTTTCGGGAACGTGCAGAAGAACTAGATCTTGAAGTCTATGTGCACGCTCCTTTCTTGATTAATTTAGGTTCACCTACCGAGGGAACCTATAAAAATTCATTAACCTCGACGCAGTATTCACTTAAGCGGGGAAAAGAAATTGGGGCGCTCGGAGTCGTAGTCCACACTGGCTCTGCTGTGAATGAAGATTTTATTGAGAGCGCATGGAAGCAAATTCATGAAGGAATGATGCCAATTCTGAATGAGCTCACCGCGGATGCCCCATATCTATTGCTCGAGCCAACAGCAGGTCAAGGCCAATCTCTTGTGAAGCGCTTGGAAGATCTTGAACACTACTTAAAGGCGTTGGAATACCATCCTAAAGTTGGAATATGTCTTGATACCTGCCATGTCTTTGCAGCGGGCCATGACATAGCAGCTAAAGGTGGAATGAAAGAGACCCTTGATCTCTTAGTTGAAGTCGCAGGGGCCGAGCGTATTCAACTGATTCATGCAAATGATTCCATGGATGTATGTGGGGCTCTCAAGGATCGCCACCAGAATATTGGTGAAGGATTTATTGGCATCGATCCATTTAAGGAATTGCTGGCTCACCCTGCAGTTCTTAACGCACCTCTCATTTTAGAGACTCCAGGCATGGAGCCTGAACATGGAAAAGAGATCGCTCTACTGAAGAAGTTGCGCAAAGGGTAGGTTTTGCTATGTTGACAAGTAGCGCTAATCGCCTGCGCCTGGCACCGGTTGCTTTGATTTCTCTGGCAGCTGCTTGGGGTCTTGCCTTTGTTATTATGAAAGATTCGATCGAACGACAGAGCGTCAATAGTTTTTTATTCACACGCTTTGGAATTGCCACACTTGTTTTATTGGCTTTACGTCCCATGATTTTTCGCCTGATAACAAAAGAGCTCTTCACAAAAGGTTTTCTAGCAGGACTATTACTTGGCGCTGGTTTTATTCTGCAAACTGAAGGACTAGCCCGAACCGATGCGGGAATCACAGGATTTATCACCGGACTTTACGTTGTTGCTACCCCACTGATTTCCGCTCTTTTTCTCAAAAAGAAGATCACACTCTTCACCTGGGGATGCGTGGGTCTGGCAACTGTTGGTCTGGCACTTCTATCCCTACGTGGATGGGCTATGGGCTTTGGGGAATTTCTGGTGCTCCTCTGCGCCATTGCCTTTGCATCTCATATTGTGGCTCTTGGCCAATGGAGCGCTGGAAGAGATGTCTATGCGATGACAATCGTTCAACTTTTTGCGGTAACGGTGCTGACCGGAAGCTTCGCATTTGTTGAGGGGTATCAGGCTCCTCCTGATAATAATGTGTGGGCAGTTGTCTTTTTCACTGCGATAGTTGCGACAGCGCTAGGTTTCATTATTCAGACCTGGGCCCAGGCACATATCGAACCAACAAAAGTTGCCGTGATTTTGACGCTGGAAGTTGTATTTGCCGCTTTCTTTGCAATCACAATTGGCCGTGAAAGCATGACACCGCAAGTACTTCTTGGTGGAGTTATATTATTGATCTCTATGTACCTCATCGTCATTAAAGAGCCATCCCAATGATTGATCTACGTTCAGATACCGTCACTACACCATCGAAACCGATGCGTGATGTCATAGCAGGTGCTGGAGTAGGCGATGATGTTTACGGTGATGACCCTACAGTTAATGCACTCGAAGAACGTATCGCAGCGCTCTTTGGAAAGGAGGCAGGGCTCTTTACACCTACTGGGTCTCTAGCAAATCAATTAATGATGCGCAGCCTTGTGCAGCCTGGCCAAGAAATTCTGGCAGAGGTTAATTCTCATGTTGTCCGGGCAGAGCTGGGGGCGGCTGCGACATTTTCTGGAATCACAACACGAACATGGCAAGCATCTTTTGGTCTACTGAACCCAGACCAACCACTTGAAATTGCAACACCCAACGCGGGTCCCTATCTTGTATCAACGGCTGCTATTGCAATTGAAAATACACATAACTTTGGTGGCGGCACTGTTCAGCCAATCGATCACATAAAAGAGCTCTATGAAGGTGCGCAGAGCCGCGGGATAGCAATCCATCTTGATGGTGCACGAATTTGGAATGCCCATATTGCAAGCGGTGTAGGACTTACTGAATATGGCAAGTATGCCGACACGATAAGTGTCTGCTTCTCTAAAGGGTTGGGCGCTCCGATCGGTTCGATGGCGCTATCAAGTAAAGAACGAATCGACTCGGCGCGTGTGTGGCGTAAGCGTTATGGCGCAGGGATGCGACAGGTTGGAATTCTCGCAGCGGCTGCAGATTATGCGGTAACCCATCATCTGCAGGATCTTGCCCATGATCATCGTCGCGCAAAATCACTAGCCACTGCTATCGCTTCTATCAATTCTTCTATTATCGATCCTCTAACAGTCCACACAAATATTGTTGGGTTAAACCTCAAGGTATTGGGCATAACCGCCACCGAACTTGCCGATCGCACCAAAGGTAAAGGGTTGCTTATAGGCGCACTTGGCACACACTTTGCACGTCTTGTCACTCATCGAGATTTTGATGACACGCAATGTGATGAGGCGATAGATATCTTATTGAACTCCCTCGTGGCGTAAGAGCCAGAGTTTCTTATTTACTCCGTAGGCATAGTTACCTAGATCTCCGCCAGTTTTAATGATTCGGTGACATGGCACAACGAGGACAATTGCATTCTTAGCACATGCGCTGCCAGCTGCACGTACCGCCTTTGGACTTCCTGCCTTTTCGGCCAATTGTGAATACGAGATGACTTTTCCTGCTTGCACTTTTCTCATAGATTTCCAAGCAGCCTGTGAGAACACTCCCCCAGGTTGGCTTACCTTGATTGCACTAAATGCAGTGAGATCCCCTGCGAAATAATCAGCGATAAGTGGTGAGATACCTGGAATCTTTTTCACGAGCTTACTTTCTGATCCCACATATATGTGATCTAAAGCATCTTTGAGCGCTCTGACCGAGGAGAAATTCGCACCTAGAAGAATGTCACCGTCGGCGATGAGATTAAGCATACCGATGGGGGTCTTCAGTGATGCAATCTGTAGTGCCATGATTTGATCTTTAGCGATCACGCAGCATTTCAGCGACAAGGAATGCTAGTTCGAGTGATTGAGAATGATTCAACCGAGGATCACATGCACTTTCATAACGAGAGGCAAGATCTGACTCGGAAATCTTTTCTCCACCGCCAAGGCATTCTGTGACGTCATCACCGGTAAGTTCGATATGGATGCCACCTGGGTGGGTTCCTAGCGATTTATGAACCTCGAAGAATCCCTTGACTTCATCCATCACATCATCGAATTGGCGAGTTTTATATCCTGTTGCAGTCTCAAAAGTATTTCCGTGCATGGGATCGCAGACCCAGAGGACTTGAGCACCTGATTTGGTGACACCATCCACCAGAGCTGGAAGTGACTCACGAATCTTTCCAGCACCCATGCGCGTGATAAATGTTAAGCGACCTGGTTCGCGATTGGGATCAAGGCGATCAATAAGTCGAAGTGCATCATCAACGGTTGATTTTGGACCAAGTTTGACACCGATTGGATTTGTAATCTTCGATGCAAAATCCACATGAGCCCCATCTAATTGGCGAGTTCGCTCACCAATCCAGAGGAAGTGCGCTGAAACGTCATAAGGATTTCCAGTACGAGAATCAATGCGGGTCAGTGACTTCTCGTACTCAAGAATGAGCGCTTCGTGACTTGAGTAAAAATCTACGCTCTTAAATGATTCAGGATCTACTCCTGCAGATTTCATAAAGCTCAGAGCGCGGTCGATCTCTTTTGCCATTGCGTCATAGCGATCGCCCACACTGGAATCACGGATAAATCCTTTATTCCACTCGTGTACGCGTCGAAGATCGGCGAACCCGCCTTGAGTAAATGCACGAACTAGGTTCAAGGTTGCCGCCGATGTGTTGTAGACATCTACAAGTCGTTGCGGATTAGGGGTACGCGCACTTTCGGTAAACTCAAGATCGTTAACCGCGTCGCCGCGGTAGGCGGGAAGTGTGATTTCCCCACGTGTTTCGAAATCATTCGATCGTGGCTTGGCAAACTGCCCAGCCATTCGGCCAACCTTTACGACAGGAATGCTTGAGTAGTACTGCAAAACAGCAGCCATCTGAAGAATAGTCTTGATTCGATTGCGAATTGAGTCAGCAGTTGCGGCAGCAAATGTTTCAGCGCAATCTCCACCCTGAAGCCAGAAAGCATTTCCGCTAGCAGCTTGTGCAATTTTCGCCTTGAGATCATCGCACTCACCAGCAAAGACGAGCGGTGGAAGAGCTTTTAACTTTGTGACAGCTGCCTGAACCGGTGCACCGTCTCTTCCTCCTGGCCATTGCGGTTGTTGGGCAGCCACAAGGCTTTCATCGAAAAGTGAATCAAGTGAGGTCATCATGGTCCTAAGGATAGAAGGTAGGGTGGAGTTCTCGTATAAGAATTAGCCGAAGAAGATTTCAGACTCTGCATATCGCTCAATAGGAACTGTCTTGAGTTTTTCAGTCGCTGTTGCAAGGGGTACTCGGACTATATCGGTGCCATGCAGCGCCACCATAACGCCCCAATCCCCTTCGGATGCAGCGGTGATCGCCTGTAATCCGAAACGGGTGGCAAGCACGCGGTCGAATGCAGTCGGAGTGCCACCCCGTTGAATGTGACCAAGAACAGATGTTCGCGCCTCTTTGCCAGTCTTGCCTTCGATCTGTCCGGCCAGCCATTCACCGATTCCCGCTAACTTTACATGGCCAAAGGCATCGAGTTCACCGTCTTTAATCATCATGTCGCCATCTTGAGGAATCGCACCTTCAGCAATAACAATAATTGGTGCATACGAGGATTTAAAACGAGACTCAACCCATTCACAGACCTTATCGACTGAGAATTTCAGCTCTGGAATCAGAATGCATGATGCCCCTCCTGCAATTCCGGCGTGAAGTGCGATCCAACCAGCATGACGTCCCATCACTTCAACAATGAGTGCACGGTGATGTGACTCAGCGGTGGTATGAAGTCGGTCAATTGCTTCAACAGCAACATTGACTGCGGTATCAAATCCAAATGTGTAGTCAGTGTTATTGAGATCGTTATCGATTGTCTTTGGTACACCGATTACTTTGACTCCAAGTGCATGAAGTTTTGTCGCAACGCCAAGGGTGTCTTCTCCACCAATTGCTATCAGTGCATCTATTCCTTGATCTGCCAGGTTTGCCTTAATTCGCTCAATGCCGTTATCAATCCTAAATGGATTTGTACGTGATGTGCCAAGGATCGTGCCGCCTCGAGGCAAAATGCCACGCGTTGTTTCCAGCGTAAGCTCCATTGTGTAATTTTCCAATGGGCCTTTCCAGCCATCTCTAAAGCCAACAAATTCGTGGCCATATTCCTTGACGCCTTTTCTGACCACGGCGCGAATAACCGCGTTAAGTCCTGGGCAATCGCCACCGCCTGTAAGCACACCAATACGCATTTGCATTTACTCCAAGAGTTAAAAACCGGCTTATTGCTAAGCCAAAGAGTGGTCAACGTTGACGTGCACAGTCTAGCCTTGCCTCATGGCCAATCAAATCGTCGCAGGCGTAGATTCCTCGACCCAGTCTGTAAAAGTCGTCATTCGTAAGGCAGACACTGGTGAGTTAGTGCGTCAGGGGCGAGCAGCCCATCCTGATGGAACCGAAGTTGATCCACTCCATTGGAAGAATGCAATTGATATTGCGGTAAAAGATGCGGGTGGAATTGACGATGTCGCTGCTATATCAATCGGCGGACAACAACATGGAATGGTCGCGCTAGATGAATCAGGCCAGGTGATCCGCCCCGCACTTCTTTGGAACGATACGCGATCGGCAACACAAGCAGATTCACTCAATTCAGAAGTGGGTGGACAGGAGTCGATGGCACAAGCAGTTGGTTCTGTCCTTGTTGCCTCATTTACCGCCTCAAAGATTCGCTGGATGGCTGAGCATGAAAAGTTGAATGCTGATCGAGTTCAAGCAATCGCGCTCCCCCACGATTGGTTATCGTGGCAGCTACAGGGTGGAAGAGATTTTTCTCAGCTATTTACAGATCGTAGCGATGCTTCTGGCACTGGATATTTTGATCCAACTACTTCTACATACCGTCGAGATATTCTCGCCCGCGCACTTTTATCTAATCGAGAAATCCTCTTGCCAAAAATCGCAGAGCCGTCAGTATTTGCAGGCACAACCAGTCAAGGAATTCCATTAGCTGCAGGTGCCGGAGATAATGCGGCAGCAGCCCTTGGTGTTCAGGCTGAACCTGGTGATGTCGTGATTTCACTCGGCACTAGCGGGACTGCCTTCGCTGTCTCCACAACTCCAACACACGATGCCAGTGGAGCAGTTGCCGGGTTTGCAGATGCAACCGGTCGATTCTTACCTCTTGTATGCACACTTAATGCGGCGAGAATTTTTGATGCAGCAACTTCTATTCTTGGTAAAACTCACGATGAAGTTGGAGCACTAGCGCTTTCGACGACGCCCGGTGCACATGGACTTTCACTCCTTCCTTACTTCGAAGGTGAGCGCACACCGAATCGCCCTGATGCCACAGGTGTCTTTTCTGGAATGACTCTCACTAATTCGAATCCAGCTGATATTGCACGTGCCATGATCGAAGGAATGTTGGCGGGATTAGCCGATGCTGTGCAATCACTGATTGACCTTGGCGTTGATGTGAAGAGAATTCTTATCATTGGTGGGGCGGCAAAAAATCCAGCAGTGGGACATATTGCATCCGCTCTCTTTGGTCGACCTGTTCTCATTCCGCCTGCCGGAGAATATGTCGCTGATGGCACAGCACGTCAGGCAGCGTGGGCACTTCTTGCAACACCTTCTGCGCCACTCTGGAATCTAGGTAAAGCCACACTTATTCACGCTGAGCCAACACCGCATGTTCTTGAACAGTATCGAATTCTGCGCGATGCAACACTGCATTGGTAATTCTCACCCCATCTTCTGAAGTATTGGTAGGCGCTAGTATCAGCCTCTACCGCAGCGAGCTCTTTATGCAGTTGCCCAAATAAAAGGATCCCACCCACAATGTCACGCAAGAGCGCTCTGATCTTTATCCTCGTTGGCATTTTATGGGGGGTCCCATATCTCTTTATCAAGGTAGCCGTTGATGAAACAAATGGATATCCCCCTGCAATAGTCGTATTCGGTCGTGTATTTATCGGCGCACTCATCCTTATTCCTTTAGCAATTCGTGATAAATCTATTTTTGCTGCACTCAAGGGAATTAAATATGTAGCCTTCTACGCACTCCTCGAGATGATCATTCCCTGGCTTCTTATTGGTACAGCTGAGCAGAAAATTTCTTCAGGCTTAGCAGGACTCCTGATTGCATCTGTTCCTATTTGGTCAACGCTCATTACGTACTTTCAAGGCGATAAAGAGGCGCTAAAGTTTAATCGTCTACTCGGGATTGGGATTGGTTTCGTTGGCGTTGTTTTGATTGTTGGAATCGAGAGCATTACTGGATCCTCAGATTCACTCTCAATTATGATGGTTCTTGTGGCAGCTTTTGCCTACGCCTACGCAATTATTATGATTCGTGAAAAACTTCCAGATGTCTCAGGAATTGCCATCAACGCTGTTGCAATGGGAATAACGACAATTTTCTATCTTCCGTTCACGATTGCGCTATGGCCTGATTACGCGATTGCCACTGAGGCAACGCTTTCAGTAATCGCACTCGGAGTCTTCTCTACCGGTATTGCATTTGCGATCTTCTTTACCCTTATTGAGGAGATCGGACCAACCCGCGCATCAGTGGTGACATATTGGAATACTGCAATAGCTGTAATTCTTGGCGTCATTATTCTTAATGAAGAACTAACCATTGGAATTCGGGTAGGACTACCACTTGTGATGATCGGCTCATATCTGGTCAATCGTCGCGAAAAGGTATAAAACTTACTTCTCGGAGAAACCCAGACGTTCTAGTAACTTCGGGTCACGTTGCCATTCCTTTGATACTTTGACATGCAGGCCAAGGAAAATTCGTGCCCCAAGCTCACGTTCGATATCTGCCCGTGCACGCATACCAATATCTTTTAGCTGCTGACCTTGATGCCCTAGCAAAATTCCTGTCTGTGAATCTCGCTCAACATGGATCGTTGCATGGATATCAAAAAAGGGACGGGATCCCTTCTCTTCTCGCTCAGACATCTCATCTATGGTGACCATAATGGAGTGAGGAAGTTCTTCTCGAGCATCTCGTAGCGCGGCCTCGCGAACTAGCTCACAGATCAACTGTTCAATGTTCTGGTCGCTCTTCATATCAGTGGGGTAAAAAGCTGGCCCTGTTGGTAAATTTCTTGAGATCAGTGTCGCAAGTAGATCGATCTGATCGTGAATAGCAGCTGAGATCGGAACGATTTCATTCCACGTAAATCCCAGAGCAAGTTCATTAATTCCGAGCAGGCGTGCCGCGATGTTCTTCTTCGAAACCAGGTCCGTCTTTGTCACCAGTGCAAACTTCTTGGCGCGCGGATATTTAGCTATCTCTTGTGCGAGGAAAACATCTCCAGCCCCAGAGGTCTCATCTGCCGGCAAGCACATAAGAATAATGTCGACAGAGTCTAGGCTTTCGCTGACAACAGCGTTGAGGCGATGACCAAGAAGTGTCTTTGGCTTATGTATTCCCGGGGTGTCAACTAGAACAGCCTGGAAATCATCACCATTGATGAGTCCGCGAATAGCGTGTCGGGTCGTGTTGGGATGCGGAGATGTAATCGCAATCTTTGAACCGACGAGGGCATTAATGAGAGTTGATTTACCAGTATTCGGGCGGCCAACAATGGCTACGAAGCCCGAACGAAATTCACTCATAGGAATATTCTCCCATCAGCGTGAGGCATTTACCTAAACGAGTCCTCTAGTGACGAAATAAGCTCTATCGCATCAGCCACAGAAGTAACAATCTCTGCGGCTCGCTCACCAATTAAGCGATGAGTGCCTTCAGATGTTGGTGAATTGATTGGACCAGGAATCGCCATAACAAGACGCAGCAACTCTGCCGCATCTCGTGCAGTGCGAAGTGAGCCACTGCGAAAGGCTGCTTCAACCACCAACGTGCTCTTTGAGAGTGCGGCGATAATTCGATTACGTGTAAGAAATCGAGATGGAAATGCAGGGGTGCCTGGCATTACCTCGCTCACAATCGCACCTAGTTCGGCAATTTCTGTAAAGAGCCTCTCGTTTCCGGCCGGATAGTTAATGTCGATCCCACTTGCGATTACAGCAATTGTTACACCTTCGGCAATCAGCGCCCCTTTATGAGCATGCGTATCTATTCCGTATGCACCACCACTGACAATGAGCCATTCGCGATCAACAAAACCTGCCGCAAAATCACTGGCAATACGTGCTCCATACGGCGTTGGATTACGCGTTCCGACAATTGCAATCGATCGTTGGCTCAAGCATTCAACTCTTCCCTTAACAATGAGTCCGATTGGCATTGCTGCTAGATCGTTGAGTTGAGTAGGCCACTCTAAATCTTCAGGTGAAAGAAAAGTGCCTCCCGCTTTGTCGATGATGGCTAAAAGTTGGTCGGCACCGCCTGGATGCATCTGTGAGAGGGTCTTCTCACCTTTACTGGAACGATAAAAACCATCTTTGATCGAGTTCAGAGTGTGAATTACACCCTGAGAAGCAATCTCACTCGTCCAAAAAGTACTTCCTCCTTCAATCGAGGCAAAGAGTTCTAGTCGGGCAGCCTTCTCTGGATTCATGAAATTCCTCCTTCACGCAAGGTGTATGCCTTCATCACATCGGCCAGAGTCGGTTGATTGCGCCCCGTTAAGTCAGCTAGCGTCCAACTTAAGCGAATTACTTTGTGGAGACCGCGAGCCGTTAAGAGTTGACGATCAAGATGATCATGCAGAAAGTTCATGGCGCTTCGATCTGGTTTAAATTCAGTGCGTAATGAGCGAGCAGGAATTGCGCTATTGAGTTCGAAGCCTCTTCCTGCAAAACGTTCACGCGCTACAGAGCGAGCAATAAGTACTCGTTCTGCGATCACAGCACTTGACTCTCCAAGTTCAACAGATGCGATGTCTGTGCGCCCAACAGGCTCAACAGTGATACGCATATCTATGCGATCCATAAGCGGCCCAGAGAGTTTTCCGAGGTATCTACGTACTTGTAAAGATGAGCAACTACATCCCAATCCACGACCAGTGAATTTTCCGCATGGACATGGGTTGGCGGCAAGAACTAATAAAAAATGTGAGGGGAAGGTAATGTTTCCAACGCTCCGTGCGATCGTAATCGTGCCTGATTCAAGCGGTTGGCGAAGAGAATCTAGAATTCCAGTAGCGCATTCGGGTGCTTCATCAATAAAGAGGACTCCGTGGTGAGCAAGTGAACAAGCGCCGGGCCTAATCACATGTGAGCCACCACCAACCATAGATACTCGAGTAGCACTGTGATGTGGCGCAACTATTGGTGGCATACGTGACATGGGTGAGCGTTGAGAGAGCGTCCCTGCTACTGAATGTAACGCTGTTACTTCAAGCGTTTGATCACTTGTTAAAAGCGGCAAGATAGTTGGAATACGAGATGCGATCATCGTCTTTCCGGCACCTGGGGGTCCAATCAGCAAGAGATGATGTCCACCAGTTGCAGCAACTTCTGCTCCAAAGCGCGCCAATGATTGGCCTGCCACATCTTCAAAATCGAGAAAGGTTTCAGCGTGCTCGGAATTTATTGGAGGCAGAACACTTTCTCCAGAGCCAGTGCGCAGAAATACAAGAAGTTGGCTCAGTGTTGTAAAGGCAAGAACTTTCATCGACTCAAGTAAGGCACCCTCACCAATATTTGCCACAGGAATAATTGATTGCTTGATTCCATCACGTTGTCCGGCGATAAGGGCGGGCAATACACCATTGACTCCTCGGATCGTTCCGTCGAGCGCTAGTTCACCAAGTATGAGAGTTGAATCAATCGAGTCTTGTGGTAATTGCCCGTGAGCAACTAAGATTGCAAGTGCAATCGCTAAGTCAAAACTAGATCCGCTCTTAGGTAACCAAGCGGGCGAGAGTGAGACTGTCACCTTGCGATTCGGCCAGCTTTCACCGCTATTTGTCAGCGCTGCACGCACACGATCACGGGATTCAGTCAGGGCTGCATCAGGAAGTCCTAAAAGATTGTAATGTGGCAGACCATCACTGATATCAACTTCGACGATCACAGTATTACCAGCTAATCCGACTAGCCCCATCGAAATCGAACGCCCCAGGCTCATAGAATGTTTTCGCGATAATCAATTGAGTGAGATCCATCTGCAGTCAGTAACACTGCGGCAACATCAATGGAAAATTCATGTCCAAAATGGTGGTTGGTTACTAGCCACGCAAGAGCTAATCGTTGCAACCTTCGCGCCTTACTTCTATCTATCGCTTCTAGCGGATCACCAAAGGCAAGAGATGATCGTGTTTTTACTTCAACAAAGTGGATAACTCCGCTCTGATCAGAGGCGATGAGATCAATTTCGCCTTCCTTGATTCGCCAATTTCGATCGATAATCTCAAAGTTTCTCGACTGTAGGTACGCGGCGATAGTTGCCTCGCCAAATGCGCCTATCTGTCGATTTCTACTTTTCTTTACGTGTGCACCAGTCATGAGGGCAGAGTAGATATGGAAGCAAGCGGCGCATCATCAGAGCTACTCTCGCTGTGGGTAAATTAGAGAAGTGCTGCAATATTTGCAAAAGACCTGCGATGAACTGGCGATACTCCATGTTTTTCAAGAGCGACTGTGTGCGCCTTGGTGATATACCCCTTGTGAGATTTAAATCCATAGGCAGGGTAGATGCTATCTAGCTCTCGCATGATTCGATCTCTAGTCACCTTGGCGATAATTGATGCAGCGCTAATGCTCGTCACCACCTGATCACCTTTCCACACCGCAAGATTTGGAGTTGCCAAACCTGCAATCGGATATCCATCAGTAAGAACATAAGCAGGTGCAATATCAAGACCTTGTACCGCTCGCCTCATCCCATCGAGATTGGCGGCATGAACTCCGCGCGTATCAATCTCATCATGAGGCACGATAATGACGCTCATCGATGTTGCTGCATCACTGACGATGTCGAATAACTCTTCGCGCATATTTTCAGACAGTTCTTTGGAATCGCGTACTTGTTGCAGTTCAGGACTGCGATGATCTTTAAGGATTACTGACGCAATAACGAGAGGTCCAGCACAAGCACCTCGCCCTGCTTCATCGACTCCCGCAAACGGTGAGATACCAGCAGCAAGCAGTCGATCTTCGATTACCTT
>Ga0129324_10000026_pt1 | contig 109731 bp, 84 predicted proteins | sample CPBDNA_7_FD_96879 | JGI IMG/M metagenome (GOLD analysis project Ga0129324, IMG submission 96879) | Freshwater to marine salinity gradient microbial communities from Chesapeake Bay, USA - CPBay_Spr_15_0.2_DNA | ecosystem: Environmental > Aquatic > Marine > Coastal | place: USA: Chesapeake Bay... | reverse complement strand
CAAGATCAATGGTTGGAAAAATATGTCAAGAACAAAGATTAGTACTTAGCTTTAGGTTGAAGAGAATATGAATATGAATATGAAATGATGTTATTTAACTAATTGGGTTTAAAGATGTAATTAATCATTTTTTGACCTTATCTCCTCAAGAATGCTTAATGATATTTGAATATTTTCAGCTATTTTTTCATAGGCGAAAGTACCATCTTTATTTTTTGTGAAGAGCTTTGAACCCATCCCTACGCAATAAGCACCTGCCTCAAACCATTCTTTGAGATTAGATTCGGAAGGTTCAACACCGCCTGTTGGCATGATGTTAGACCATGGCATAGGACCTTTTATAGCTTTGATGAAAGAAGGTCCGCCAACTTGAGCACCAGGGAATATTTTAACTATTTCTGAACCCAATTCTTCAGCAAAAGAGATTTCAGTTAGCGATCCACAACCTGGAGACCAAGAAATTTTTCTACGGTTACACACTTTAGCCATTTCAGGGTTTAAAATGGGGGAAACAATAAAATTTGCACCATTTTGAATATATAACGATGTAGTACCAACATCTAAAATAGATCCTCCCCCTAAGATCATATCAGGAAGTTCAGCAGTTACATATTTATTTAAAGCAGCAAAAATTTCATGGGCAAATTCACCTCTATTTGTAAATTCAAAAACTCTAATACCATTATCATAGCAGGTTGTCAATATTTTTTTACAGACCTGAAAATCTTCATGATAAAAGATTGGTATTATTCCAGTTTCTTGCATTGTCGCTACTACTTTAATTCTTGAAAATCGTGCCATATTTTGTTTTTAATAGTTTTCAACGAGAAACACGTCCTGAGGCATCTCCACGCAGTAATTTTTCAATTTCAGGAATGGAAACTAGATTGGCATCCCCTTTTATCGTATGCTTTAATGCTGAAGCTGCCACTGCAAAATCAAGTGCTTTTTGATTGTTTTCTGGCAGAGTGAGCAAACCGTATATCAGACCACCCATGAATGCATCTCCACCACCCACACGATCTACTATATCAGTAATTTGATATTTTTGCGATACGTACATTTTAATTCCGTCATACATGATTCCAGACCATGAATTATGAGAAGCTGATATCGAACCTCGCAACGTTGTTATTACTTTTTTGGCTCTTGGAAATTTATCCATCATTTGTTTACATACCGAGAGAAAGGCGGGGGCATTAATTTTATTTCCTTCTGTAGTAATGTTTAAATCCTCTGGTTTTATTCCAAAATGTTTTTCAGCATCTTCCTCATTACCCAAGATAATGTCACAAAAAGAGGTCAATTCGGTCATAATAGATTCAGAATTCACTCCATATTTCCATAGTTTAGCCCGATAGTTTAAATCGGTAGAAATGGTTATTCCCAGATCGCTGGCTATTTTAACGGCCTCGAGACAAACATCTGCTGCTCCTTGTGAGATCGCAGGGGTAATCCCTGACCAGTGAAACCAGTTCGCATCCTTAAATACATTTTCCCAATCAATCATCCCGGTTGTTAATTCTGCAACTGCTGAATGGGAGCGATCATAGATTACTTTACTACCTCTCATCACAGCTCCAGTTTCTAAATAATAAATACCCAATCTATCTCCACCAAAAATAATATTTTGTATATCAATGCCCCTTTTTTTTAATTCCATCAAGGCACACTTTCCTATGTCATTATCCGGCAGCCGGGTAACGAACTTGACAGGAATACCATAATTGACTAGCGAAACAGCAACATTAGACTCACCGCCCCCATAAACGACATCAAAGTTATTTGTTTGAGAGAATCTTAGAAATCCGGGAGGTGAAAGTCTGAGCATTATTTCACCGAAGGTGACTACTTTTTTCATCATTTTATTTTTTTGCGTTCATATTTAGTTTTAAGGAACTTTTTTATTCTAAAAGCTTGGGTAAAAACAAAGTAAATTTAGGGTAAAAAGTTATCATTATCAATACGATAATCATAACTAAGAATAATGGAATAAGGGGTTTAATTACTTCTTCCAAAGAAACCCCAGCTATTCCAATACCAACAAATAAAACGGCACCGACCGGTGGGGTACACAAGCCAATACATAAATTCATTACCATAATGATCCCAAAATGGACTGGATCTATTCCTAAAGTAATAACAACGGGCAAGAATATAGGTGTAAAAATCAGTACTGCAGGAGTCATATCCATGAATATGCCCACAGCTAGGAGCAATAGGTTGATGAGTAATAGAATGATGATAGGGTTATATGAGATTCCCAATAGTCCGGATGTTATGGCCTGTGGTATATCTGCATAAGATAATACCCAAGCCATGCTCATTGAACATGCTATGAGTAGGGCGACTACAGCAGTGGTGCCGATGGAATCAATGGCAATTTGTTGTATTTTGATAATACTTAATTCTTTATAGATTAAAGAGAGAATGAAGGTATATAAAACGGCAATACCCGAGGCTTCAGTTGCGGTGAATATACCCGTCACAATTCCCCCCATAACAACTACCAACATCATCAAACATGGGAGTGCATGTATAAATGTGGAGAGAATATTTCTAAGAGTAGTTTTTTGACCGCTGGGATATTTTTTGATTTTCGCATAAATGGCCACAACAAGCATCAGCGATAATCCCATCATCATTCCGGGAATATAGCCGGCCAGAAATAAGGCTGAAATCGATACACCGCCACTTGCCAACGAGTATACAATGAGTATGTTAGATGGAGGGATAACTAAGCCGGTGGTAGATGAAACAATATTGACTGCTGCACTGAAGGATTTGTCATAGCCTTCCTTTTCCATACTGGGACCTAATGCCCCACCAATTGCGGATACAGCAGCCATTGACGAGCCCGAGATGGCGCCAAACAACATCGCACCAACTATATTGACATAAGCCAACCCCCCAGGAAAGGATCCTACCAATGCCTTAGCGAAAGTAATGAGTCGTTGGGCAATACCACCTTTGTTCATAATTTGACCTGCTAATATGAATAATGGAATTGCCAGTAATGAAAAACTATCCAGTCCAGTAGCCATTCGTTGCGCAATAGTAGTGAAGGCCATTATGGGGTCAACATTAATCAGAATTGTGAACAATGAACACAGTCCAACAGTATAGGCGACAGGTACACCTATTGCAAGAAGAAAAACAAAGCTGATAACAAGTATATATACTTCTAGATTTTCCATCATTTCATCTTAATGAGTTCAAAAAAATGAAAGGCAGCATAATATAAAATTAAGGAGCCACTCAAGGGAAGTGCCAAATAAATATAACCCAACGACAGCTGCATGGCTGAAGAGGTCTGACCTAAATGAAAAGAGATATAGACCAATCGAATACCTCCAGTAATCATGACCAATAACGCAAAAATACCTATTATGAACTGTATAATTAAATTTTGAATTTTAATTTGATTCTCATTAAGTTTTCGTTTAAGAAGGTCGATAGAAACGTGCATTCCTTTCCCTGATGCATAGGCTGCTCCCAAAAGGCCTATCCAAATTAATAGATAGCGAGCCAGTTCATCCGTCAAGGCACTTGGATCATGGAATAAGTATCTTGAGGCAATCTGCCAAACAACATTGGATACCATAATGAGCAAGAGTATGCTGAGAATAATTTCTAAAAGAGCATCTACTTTTTTTCTAATGATCATAATGAGGATTATTTAACTATATTTTTAATTTCATCAATTAATTGATGAAGTTCAGTTTCTTCTTGATAGGTATTATACAGGCTGGATACGGCCATTTGAAAAGGTTTTTTTTCTGGATAAAATATAGTTACTCCTGCTTTTTTAACTTTGACCAAACATTGCTGAACGGATAAAGCCCATACCTGCTTTTGATATTCTACCGATCTGTTGGCCGCTTCTTGTAACCATTGCTGCTCTTGCTCGTTAAGACTATTCCAGAGATATGTGCTGACCATGAGTACATCTGGAATGGAAGTGTGCTGATCAAAGGAGTAGTATTTACAAATTTCATAATGTCTTGAATTAAAAAAGCTAGGTAGATTATTCTCAGCGGCATCCACAACTCCCTGCTGAAGGGCTGTATAAAGTTCTCCCCAAGAAACTGGTGTAGGAGCTCCTCCCAAGGCATTGATCATACTGAATGCAGACTGACTATTCATAACCCTAACCTTTAAACCATAAAGATCTTTTGGACTATTAATGGGTTTTTCTTTGGCATAAAAACTACGACTTCCGGCATCATAAAAGCAGAGGCCACGGAGATAATATTGACTGCCTTTGGCCAATAACCGCTTTCCTATTGGCCCTTGCAATACACTCCAGGTATGCGTAGAATCTTTAAAAAGGTAAGGAAGTGTGAGCACTTTGAAATCAGGGATAAAATTTTCAAGTGCACCCGCTGAAACCTTTGTCATGTCTAGACTGCCGATTTGTAATAATTCAAGAAGTTCTCGTTCTTGACCCAATTGTCCATTAGCATAAATATCAATGGACATTTTTCCATCAGATATTTCCTCTAATAATCGTGCCATTTCTACGATTCCTAAATGAACTGGATGACTTTCATTTAAACTATGGGCTAGTTTTAAATTATGCTGATTTTCTACTTGCTTGCAAAATGATAAAGCAATGACCAATCCCAACAGTATGAACCATGTTCTCTTTTTAATTTTTTTCATTTAGGATCACTATTTTTAAAATTCAAAATAGTTGCGTGCGTTGTTATAACAAATATTTTCAATCATGGGACCTAGTATGGCCATCTCATTTGGTAATTCTCCCCTCACTACATCGATTCCAATCAGATTACATAAAACTCTTCTGAAATATTCGTGTCTCGGAAAAGAAAGAAAACTTCGGGAGTCGGTCAGCATACCTACGAAATGGCTGAGTAGGCCCATATTAGACAAGGAGTTTATTTGATTTTCCATCCCTATTTTCTGATCCAAAAACCACCATCCAGATCCATATTGCATTTTGCCTACCTGAGTTCCATTGTTGAAGTTACCCGTCATGGAAGCAAACACATCATTGTCTCTTGGATTGAGATTAAAGAGAATTGTTTTAGTTAGCTGATTCTTACTGTCGAGTTCATTCAAAAAAGCAGAAAGTTCATTGGCTTGATTGAAATCTCCAATAGAATCAAAACCAGTAGCAGGCCCTAGGGTGTTTAGTGCCCTCGAATTAGTATCTCTGAGGGCACCAAGGTGAAACTGCTGGACCCAGCCTTTCGCATGATACATTTTACATAACTCGAGCAATACATGGCTTTGAAGTTTTGCAACATCTTCATTCTGGAGTAGTTGTCCAGCTCTGATTTTTTTAAATTTTGAATCTAATTTTATTGAGTCGAAGGTTATTTTTGGTATGGAATTTAAGCCATGATCAGATAATCTACAGCCCTGAAGTGCAAAGAAATCTATCCTATTTTGTAAAGTAGAAAGCAGTTCATCAATAGTATTAATTGTACTATTTGAAACTTCTTCAAGATGTGAAAGATAAGTATTAAAGGAAGTTGGCTGACCAAACGCAAGTGCTTTGTCTGGCCTGAAAGTTGGTAATACTTTTATTTTGAAATCGGATGAAGATAGCTTTTGGTGGAAGGCTAAGTCATCAGCAGGATCATCTGAGGTGCAAATAATCTCCACATTCATTTGCGACAATAATCCCTTACATCCATATTCAGAAGATTTTAGTTTTTCATTACATTGGTTATAAATACTTTGGGAACTGTGTTTATTTAGAATTTCCTCAATGCCAAAATAACGTCTGAGCTCAAGATGAGACCAGAGGTAAAGGGGATTTCGTAAGGTATTTGGAACCGTTTCGGCCCACTTTTGAAATTTTATTTCAAAGGAGGTATCCCCAGTAATAAATTTCTCATCAATGCCGTTGGCCCGCATTGCCCTCCATTTGTAGTGGTCTCCTTCAAGCCATGCCTCTGTGATGTTTTTGAATTGTCTATTTTTTGCGAGGTCCTCAGGAGAAAGGTGATTATGATAATCAATGATGGGCATTTTTGCGGCGTAGTCATGATACAATACTTCAGCCACTTTATTTGTTAACAAAAAATCTTGTCCTAAAAATGGTTTCATTATTTTGATTCATTTTTCGTTCAACTAACATTGGTTGAAGTGTCAAAACTCTAGTAACTGACATCCGACCTAAGGCTTCATATATCCTTATAAATATAGGTGAGATTTGTTGTAAAAGCCTTTATTTAAAGCCGACATGAACCATATAGTTACATTTTTTTTGGAAAGATGGATGATAAGATCATGATGGTCACAGATTTTTTATATTTAAAATACAAATATATTTAAATATAAAATAATTTATTTAAATATAAATACAAATATAAAATTCATTTGTCATATCTTTAGATAAAAGAATAACTCTTTTTTTTTAAGATTAAAATAAGCTCTGAAATATGGAAAAAAGAACGACATCTCGCCTATTTTTAATAGTCTGTTTTTTTTGGTTTTCGCATAGTTTATTAGCTCAAATTACCCATCATGATCATTCGAATTCTTCAGTTAAGAATAATTCTATTGCTGTAGTTCTCAATTCATCTAATGAATATATACCGACGGATCTGATTACTGAACAAGCTAAAAGCATTACAGGTCAGGGATCATTTAGGTTCTCATGGGATGAAGTATTGACCAACGCTTATCCAAAAGGGGCCCATGAATTTGAATCACAAATGCATGGTGGTTTCAATGAAGATCCTGAAACAGGAATTGTATATACGGGAATTCCAGGATATGGACTTTGCTCCATTAGTGCAGATCTTACTCAATGGAAAGTTTTAGGAACTGATAACCGATTAAAGGATAACATTCATGGGATTGCATTCTTTATTCATAAAGGAGTTAAATATCTTGCTGTCGCGCAGGAGGAGAAAAGAGTTCTAATATTGACTTTAGAGGGTATCATCGTAGAAGAAATTTTGAAGCCTGTTGGGAATGAATTCAATTTTTCAGCCGCCAATAATTTTTTTTCATCTGATTCTAGCAATTTTGGAGTTACTGATATTACCTATTTAAAAGGAACCATATACCTAGCGCATGGCTATTCAGAAGGAGATTTTGTATTAACCATAGAAGAAAAAGGGGGAAAGTGGAGTTGGGGAGAGCTTGCTTGGGGTGGCAAAGGTGATCTGCCAGGTCAATTTAAGACAGCACATGGTATATATGCTCATGACAATCACATTTTAGTTGCGAATCGCGCTGCAGGACAGATTGTAAAATTTACCAGAAAGGGCAAATTTATCGAAATGTTTAATGATATTCCTGAAGGTAGATTGATATGTAATATTTCTTATGAAGCTGAACATTTTTTCTTTAACGGGTTACTAGCTAATGACGAAGAGAAGTCAGCTCCCATTTATGCACACACTGGCGAAAAGTTAATTTCGACGATTGTTCCTGGAGATTTAAATATACCTATCCTAACTAATATTCATCACGTGTGGCCTCATTTTGTTGAGACTGAAGAAGGCTTAAGACAGCTTTATTTACTGGTACATGGGTGGAATGAAGGAAAATTTGCCGTATTAAAGTTAGTCCAGTAATCGGATTATTGATTTCTTCAATTTATTTAGAATCGGATTATTTTGATTGAAACTAGCTATTTAGGACAACAACAGAAGGTTATATAAAAATATATCTTTTTCATATGTGATTAATAATGGATAGAGCGGGTCGCATATTTGGTGCAAAAGGTCACGACTAATTTCTAATTAATTCCCATGTTTTTGTATATATTTTCTACTGTTTCTTTTGATTTTGAGAGAATTTTTTGGAGAGTAACTGTTTCGGAAATTTGACTTGATAGAATAGTGACCGTTAAAGATCCAACTATATTGATTTTTTTTACTCCAAAAGGAATTGCAATGTCCGTTACTCCATGTGTTGTTTCACTATTCAAAATAATACTACCAGATTTTGAAATGTTATTAACTTCTGTGAGGTAAATTTTTCCATTTTTTTCTGATAATTGATTAAAATGTTGGTCTTTTTTTAAATAAATTAAACGTTCTTTTTCCATGAGTTGGGAAAGAATCACCCGACCGGAAGTTGTTTTATATAATGGAAATAAGGAACCATCTTGGATTGAAAGTGAAATAGGACCCGTACTCAGACTTTGAGCAATGATCAATACTTTGTTTTTATATAAAATTGATAGGTGGCATGATTGCTTAGAAAATTCTGACAATGCTTGCATTGGATAAAGGGCTGCTTCCTTAATTGAGTTTACTGATGAATGTTGATGTGATAGATGATAAAGTTTAAGAGAAAGACTAAATTTTCCAGATATTTTATTTCTCATAATGTATCCCCTTTCTTCAAGACAAATGAGCATTCTATATATTTCATTAGGCTTTCTATCTGAGCCAATAGCAATTTCTGTTTGGGATTGCGGAGTGCTATTTAAGGATAAGTATTCAAGAATATCCAGTCCTTTATCTAATGCAGGAGAATTATAATTTGGCATTTTTAAAAATCTTATTTTTTATTCCATCTTAAAACGAGTTATAAAATTAGTGGATAACCAATCAATTAATATTAATAAGTATTAAAATAAGTTATTTGTAAATAAATAGTGTTCACTATAACCTTAAATATGAAGTATATATTTATATTTGAATAAAATATTTATATTATGCAACTTGGGGCGAATCCAATATTAGGTACTGCAATACATGCCATTGGTGGGGTATCTGCTTCGACATGTTATTTACCTTTTCAAAAAATAGAGACGTGGTCTTGGGGTTCATATTGGCTTTTACAAGCAAGTTTTGCATGGTTCATTTTCCCCGTGATCATAGGATTCTTAACTGTACCTGAGCTTCTACTTGTTTTTCAGAGATCTTCAGATTTGGTAATATGGTCAACTTTTAGTCTAGGTATAATTTATGGATTTGGGGGATTGTCGTTTGGACTTGCAATTAAGGAAATTGGGTATTCATTAACCTATACTATTTCAATAGGCATATCAGCAATCTTGGGTACTTTGATTCCTTTGATTTTGAAAGGAACTTTAATGACTGAATTTGCAAAACCAGGGGGTGGAGTTCTCCTGGTCGGCATGTTTTTATCCTTAATTGGTATTTCATTGTGCGGATATGCGGGTCATAAAAAAGAACAAGATCTAAAGAGTCAAGCATTAAATAAGGATAATTTCAATTCCAAGAAGGGGTTAATACTTACCATTGTTGCGGGTGTATTATCAGCCGTTTTTGGTATATCCTTGTCTGTTGGAGAACCTATGGCTGTACTTGCAAGTGAGGCTGGGGCAGGTATGTTTAAAGGAAATGCTGGTTTGATTTTATCTACCGGTGGAGCATTCCTAACAAATTTAATATGGTTTGGCTATTCCGGAATCAAGGAAGGAACTATAAAAGAACTGATGCCTATTAGAAAGGGAGGAAATCGAATTTGGTTTAAAAATGTACTGTTGTCTGTACTAAGTGGCGGACTTTGGTATTTTCAATTTTTCTTTTATGGCCTTGGACATGTCAATATGGGGGAATTCATGTTTGCCAGTTGGGTCATTCATATGTCGATGTTGGTATTTTTTAGTTTCATAGTAGGCTTGGTGTTAAAAGAATGGGAACAAGTTTCTCGTTTTACTTATTTGAAATTACTTATTGGTTTAGGAATATTAATATTATCATTTATTGTGATGACAATAGGTAGTTTGCTAGGGAATAATAATTAGTGGTTTCAAACTTATTTTGAATAGATAAAGATTAAAGTGAGTGATAATAACATTGTTTTAAAAGGAATCACATGGAATCATAGTAGGGGATATTGCCCTTTGGTTGCAACAACTCAACGTTTTTCTGAGGTCTTGTCAAATGTAAATATTGAATGGTCAAAAAGATCTCTTCAGAAATTTGCTAACCAGCAAATTGAAGATCTGGCAATAAAATATGACTTACTTGTAATTGATCATCCTTGGGCTGGATTTGCTGCCGCTTCAGATGTTATCATGCCTCTAGATAGTATTTTACCTACTTCATTTCTTAAGGACCAAGCTATAAACTCAGTAGGGGAGTCTTTTAATAGTTATTATTTCAATGGGAATCATTTTGCAATTCCTATAGATGCAGCAGCGCCTGTAGCAGCGAGTCGGCCAGACTTATTGCTAGAAAAACAATTGAGCTTGCCGACTTCTTTTGCGGATCTACTAGACCTCGCACTCACTGGCGTGGTAACGATGCCAGGTATAGCTATTGATACCCTTATGAATTTTTATATGATGTGCTGTGCAGCAGGGGAGGATCCATTTCTTTCCAACCAAGTTGTGGTAAGTCAAAAAATTGGAATAAGAGCGCTCGAAATGTTGAAAGAATTGGCAGATAGATTAAACCCTCAGTTTTTTGACTGGAACCCTATAAATGTTTATGAAGCTATGACCAATACAAACGATTTAGCTTATTGTCCTTGGGCATATGGTTATACTAATTATGCTAGAAGTGGATATGCGGATAATCTGCTTAATTTTCATAATTTGATCTATGATAATGAAAATAAGGCTATGAGAAGTACCTTGGGAGGAACGGGTATTGCTATTTCTACGCATTGTAAGAACGTTGATATCGCTCTAAAATATATACAGTACGTGACATCTGAAAAAATTCAAAGAACCTTATTTTTTGATAATGGGGGGCAACCAAGTCATCGTGAAGCATGGCTTGATAATCATACTAACAAGCAGAGTGGCGATTTTTTTAAATCTACCATCAAAACTTTGGAGAGTTCATTTGTGCGGCCTAGATATAATGGATATATGCATTTTCAAGATAATGCCGGTGGCATAATTAGACAATTTTTAATGCAAGGAGGTAAGGCTTCCAAGGTATTGTCCTTGCTCAATGAGCTTTATTTAGAATCAAGAAAGGAAACGTTGATATGAAACCTTTAGATGGAATATTAGTTTTGGAGTTCTGTCAATATCTGGCAGGACCATCTGCAGGCCTGAGATTAGCAGATTTAGGTGCAAGGGTTATTAAGATTGAACGTCCTAAAATAGGTGAGGGTGGTAGGCAAATTTCGATCAAAAACTTATTTATAGGTGAAGATAGCTTGGTTTTTCATACTATCAATAGAAACAAAGAATCATATGCTGCTGATCTTAAAAATCCAGAAGATTTAAAAAGTATTAAAAGATTATTAGAGCTCACTGATGTTATGACTCATAGTTTTAGACCAGGTATCATGGAAAAAATCGGATTAGATTACCCTTCTGTAAACGCCATAAATCCCAAAATTATATACGGTACGGTTACGGGATATGGAACGAAAGGACCATGGAAGGCGAAACCAGGTCAAGACTTATTGGTACAATCACTTTCAGGATTAGCCTATCTCTCGGGTGCTGCCGCTGATGGACCAATTCCAATGGGGTTGGCAATAAGTGATATTCTAACCGGGACTCATTTTACTCAAGGCCTATTGGCAGCATTGGTTAAAAGAGGGAAAACTCAAAAAGGGGCTTTGGTTGAAGTAAGCTTACTAGAGTCTATGATTGATTTCCAGTTCGAAGTTTTGACTACGTATTTTAATGATGGTGGCAAATCACCTCAACGTGCTATGAAAGGGAATGCACATGCTTATTTGAGTGCCCCGTATGGAATTTATTTAACCCAAGATAAGTATATAGCCATAGCCATGATACCCATGACAAAATTAGCAGAGGTTTTAAATATTGAATTATCTGATGTTTATGTTTCTGAGGAAAGTTGGTTTGATCAACGAGATGAAATTATGCATATTCTCCGTGCCACGTTTGTAACGAAAAAAAGTGGGGAATGGTTACAAATAATGGAATCTAATAATGTGTGGTGTGCCGAAGTTTTTAATTATGAAAATTTACTTTCTCATGAGGGTTATGGGGTGTTGAAAATGGATCAAGAAGTGAGAACCAGTGATGGACAAAAAATACGCACAACTAGGTGTCCCATACGAATTGACCAGACCAGGTATTACAATCATAAATCAGCTCCTAAAGTAGGCGAAGATACCAAAAAAATTATTGAAGAATTTGATTTGTAGTCTTAATAAAGAGTAAAAAATACTTTTATTTTTTTAACATATTTGGAATGTAATTTAAATTATAACTAGAGGTTTTTTAATAAGTATTTAAAAAGGATTGTGAGATGGGTGAAAAAAGGTAAAACCAATAATTTATGAAACCACTGGAAGGACTATTGATTGTAGATTTAAGTCAGTTTTTATCGGGCCCATCGGCAAGCTTAAAATTGGCCGATTTAGGCGCTCGGGTTATAAAGATTGAGCGGCCTATAAAGGGGGATATTTGCCGTTCACTTTATGTTTCTAATGTGAAGATGAATGGAGTTTCTAGTATTTTTCATGCCATCAATCGAAACAAGGAAAGTTTTTGTGCTGATTTAAAGAATGAAAAGGATAGAGTCAGGATATTGAAACTTATTGAAAATGCAGATGTCGTTATGCATAATTTTAGACCTGGAGTAATTGATCGTTTAGGTTTGTCTTATAATTTGATTTCTAAAGTAAATCCAAATATTGTTTACGGAGAGGTTTCAGGTTATGGTATTGAAGGCCCATGGAAAAATAAGCCTGGGCAAGATTTATTGGTACAGGCGCTTTCAGGTTTGACTTGGTTGAGTGGAAATAAAACGGATGGCCCGGTTCCGATGGGATTGGCGGTAGTGGATATTCTGGCTGGAGCACATTTAGTACAAGGAATATTGGCAGCATTAGTACGTAAAGGGATTAATGGAAAGGGGGCAAAAATTGAGGTCAGTATGCTAGAATCTATTATTGATTTCCAATTTGAAACGCTCACTACCTTTTATATGGATGGAGGGAAGCCGACTGAACGTACTGCCCATAACAATGCCCATGCCTATCTTGGAGCACCCTATGGAGTGTATAAGACTAAGAATGGTTATTTAGCTGTGGCGATGGCAAAAATACCCCAGTTGGGTGAATTATTAGGTTGTGTGGAGTTACTGGCTTTCCAAGAAGTTCCTTCATGGTTTGAGGAGCGAGATAAGATTAAGCACTTGCTTGCTGATCATTTGGCTACGGATCGTACGGAAAAGTGGTTAGCCATTTTAGAATCAGCCGATATTTGGTGTGCTGATGTACTGGATTGGAAAAAATTGCTTAAAAGTGAGGGTTATAAAGTATTAGAAATGGAACAGGAGGTTCAAATGAGTGATGGATATTCTTTTAAGACGACTAGGTGTCCGATAAAAATAGATGGTGAATTACTTACATCCCGAAAGGGGACACCTGCCTTAGGAGAGCATACAGCAGCGATAATAGAAGAGTTTAATTTATAGAATTATGCCAAATAAATTTAGAATAGCGGTTCGTAAATTTGATCCATTTGAGACATTCATTCAAAAGGTATGGCAGTCTTTTTGTATCGATAGTGGTTGTAAACTTGAACTAGAAGCTATTCCTATGGACTTACATCCACTCTATGAATCTACGTTAGGAGAACAAAATGGATTACAAAATGGTGATTGGGACGTTGGACTTATCAGTACAGATTGGATTTCAGAAGCTCAGAAACATCAAAAAATAATTAATTTAAATTTATTCTTGGAGGAAAATCCTCCTGATGATTTTCCTCATGGATGGCCGCAGGCTTTATTGGGGATGCAGAATTTCAATGATCAAATTTATGGATTACCCTTTCACGATGGTCCAGAATGTCTGATTTATCGTAAAGATCTTTTTGAAAATGAGAATGAAAAGCTAGCTTTTAAAAAGGCATATGGAAGAGAACTGGCTCCACCCAGGACATGGGATGAATCGTTAGAAGTTGCTCATTTTTTTCAAAGGCCTGAAGAAGGATTATATGGTACTGTTTTGGCTGCCTTTCCGGATGGTCATAATACTGTTTTTGATTTATGCTTGCAAATTTGGGCTAGGGGTGGAGAGATCATTAATGATGATGGAAATGTAAATGTGGACACAAAGATAGCGGAAGAAGGCCTTGCTTATTACATAAAATTATCAAAAGATAAAAATGCCATTCATCCAGAAAGCTCAATGATGGATTCTGTAAAGTCAGGAATGGCATTTGCCCGAGGCGAGGTTGCCTTTATGGTTAATTGGTTTGGGTTTGCCGCGATGTGTGAGGTGGATGAAATATCAAAGGTTAAAGGTTGTGTGGATATTATTCCAGTTCCCGCAGGCAAAAATGGAAAGGGCGTTTCTTTGAATGTTTACTGGATGTATACGATAGGTGCAGGGAGTAAAAACAAAAAAGTGGCATATGACTTTATTCGTTTTGCGGTTAATGCCCAAAATGATAAATTACTTACCTTAGAAGGTGGAATAGGTTGTAGGAAATCAACATGGAATGACAAAGAGATAAATATTTCAGTACCTTATTATCATAAGTTGAATTTTTTACACAACAACAGCTATACGCTACCTAGAAAGGCACATTGGGTAGAAATTGCGGTGGTAATAGATGAAATAGTTATGTCCGCAATGAGCCCAGATCAATCCATCAAAAAAATTTTAGAAAACGGTCAGATAAAAATAAAAGCTATTGAGGAAAAACATGCCTAAATGCAAAGCTTAGAAAAATCAGAATTGCCCGTCACCAAAATACCCATTGTCATCATTGGCGCAGGGGGTATTATAAGAGACGCCCATCTACCAGCCTATAAAAAGGCTGGATTTCAGGTCATTGGTATCTTTGACTTGTACTATGATGGTGCACTTGAATTGGGGAGAAAATTTAAAATTCCAAATATTTGTAAAACCTTAACTGATTTGGTTGCCCTAGGTTTAAAACATCAGGCGGTTTTTGATCTTGCCGTTCCAGCATCAGAAATTCTGAATATTTTGTCGAAATTGCCAGAGAAAACGGCTATACTTATCCAAAAGCCAATGGGGAATGACCTTGAGCAAGCTAATCAGATTTTAACTATTTGTAGGTCAAAAAAAATAATTGCTGCAGTCAATTTTCAGTTGAGGTTTGCGCCCTTTGTAAATATGGCACGACAGCTTATACAAAAAGGAATAATTGGAGAGGTTTATGATATGGAAGTTAAGATCTGCACTTACACACCATGGCATCTATGGGATTTTTTGGCTACCCTACCTCGAGTCGAAATCTTATATCACAGCATACATTATATTGATTTATTAAGATCTTTTTTAGGGGACCCTAATCGTATAATGGCCAAAACAGTTAAGCGGACAAAAGCAACCATGTCATCTACAAGAACGACAATGCTTTTAGATTATGGTAGTGAAATCAGTGCGAGTATTAGTACAAATCATGATCATAGATTCGGCTTGACCCATCAACAAAGCTATATCAAATGGGAAGGCAATAAAGGAGCTATTTATGTCAAAATAGGCCTTCTTTTGGATTATCCGAATGGAATTCCCGATAAATTCGAATACTGTATCTTAAATGAAAATATGCCACCGAAATGGGAAACTGTCAATTTGGATGGAACGTGGTTTCCGGATGCCTTTATTGGATCGATGTCGAGTTTGATGCGGTTTGTGGAGGGATCTGATACAAGTCTACCCACCTCGGTAGAGGATGCCATAAAGACAATGGCTTTGGTTGAAGCAGCTTATGAATCAAGTGATCAAGTCATACCTTAACAGCTTATTATTACTAAATCAATTTTCAAGCATAAAAGTCGGATTGGATGAATTTTAAAAGTCAACATTTTGAAGATTATATATTGGGATTTACAAGAGAAACCTTAGGTAGAACAATTACTGAATCAGATTTTGTAGTACATGCTGGACACACAGGAGATTATTTTCCGCATCATATGGATGCAGAGTGGTGTAAAACCCAACCTTTCAAAGCAAGAATTGCCCATGGGACCCTTATATTTAGCGTGGGCATCGGAATGACGGCTTCAGAAATTAATCCAGAAGCGATGTCAAAAGGTTATGACAGATTGAGGTTTATAAAGCCGGTATATATTGGCGATACTATTCGAGTGAAGGTGACGATTGCAAAAAAATCTGATTCCAAGCGCCTTGAATATGGTGATGTGCTAGAGCATGTGGAAATTTTCAATCAAAAGAATGAAGTTGTTCTTGTTTGTGATCATATTTTGCTCGTAAAAAGGAGATAAAATAGCCCCATTCCATTTGAAATTTTTTTTTAGAAAATGATGAAAAATTTGACTTAAGATAGAATTGATAGTAGATCAGATTTCAATCCTATGATGCCCAATAAACTAGTATAAATTGAAAAAATCATGATCAGGCATAGGATGAGTTTATCGTACCATTTATTTTTGTGATCATGCATGAATTCTGCTTTATTGGTTAGATAAAATATGGCTGCAAGCGTAAAGGGTAATACGATGGCTAGACTTGCCTGTGATAACATCATTACAAAAACAGGTTTAACATCAAAAGCGACTCCAATAATACTTAATAAAGTTAGTAGGAATAAAAGAATTCGATTCTGATAAGTTTGCGTATTCCTAATGGTGCCTTTATAGTCTATGATTAGCCACGGAATGACCAAAAGATTGGGAAGATGCGATGATAATCCTGCCGCTAAAATTCCTACCACAAAAATACTTAATGCCGCTTTTCCTGCAATGGGCTCAAGTAAAGGAATCATCTCAACGACGCTATTCATTTTTAATCCATTCACATGTAAGGTAGTAGCAGCGGTTATCAGGATGGAAGCACTGATAATGAACATTAAGGAGGCACTTACTAAGGCATCTCGCTTTTGGATGCCATTATCACTCATTTTCCAACCCTTTTCTTTTACGATCTGTGAGCGAATGATAAAAGCAAATACAGAGACAGTTGTACCGATCATACCGGCAAAAATAATTGACGGGCTGTTATCACTTCCTGTTGCTATTTGAGGTATTTTGGGTATGAAACCCTCAATAATTTCATGTATTGATGGAAAATTGATGGAGGCTGTCAAAATGAAAGCACCTCCCATTATAGAAACTAATACGGCCAATACTTTTTCGAAAAGTTGATATTTCCCCTTCCACAAAAAAACATATGAGATCAGTCCAATAATTATTGCCCACCACAATTTCGAAATAGGAATACTTAAAATTGAGTAGGACCAAACACTTAGGACTTGGGCAAGTATATTAAGGAGTCCAATCAAAGCAGTGACAATTATGATGGAAAGAGCGATAATTAATCCAATAGCTAACAAAGGATGAATATGATGTTTAATACCCAAAATAATGGTCTTACCAGTAGCCATTGTGTAACGGCTAAATAATGTTATGAGATAATAAGTGGTGAGGCAACTTGTTAATACCACCCAAAGTAGATCTAAGCCAAAATTAGCACCAGCTTTAGACATGGTAGTTACGCTACCTGTACCGACATTATATCCAATAAGAAATACTCCTGGAAGAACATTCGAGGCAAAAGCTTTAATCTTAGGTATTTGATTTTTAAAATCCAATCGAATTCCCTCCGTCGACAGGTAAGCAGATACCGGTGATGAACAAAGAGGCGTCTGATGCTAAAAATGCCGCTGCTTTACCTATTTCCTCTGGTTTTCCAAATCTTTTGGCGGGTGTTCTACCTAATATTTTGGCTTCGCGTTCTGGATCATTTTTAATGGCATTGAGCATCATTTTAGATTCTATAAATCCTGGTGCGATGCTATTGAATCGGATACCTGTATGAGAGTATTCTGACGCCAAGGTTCTTGTCAAACCCAGTAAAGCAGTTTTTGAGCTACTGTAGCCAACAACACCTGTGATTCCATACAATGCTGCCATAGAACTAATATTGATTATTGATCCTTTTTTTCGAGGGATCATCAATTTTAAAACGGTTCTGGTGAGCGCAAAAAGTCCATTTAAATTGGTATTTATTATGTCTTCAAATTCTTCATCACTGGTTTCAATGGCTGGTTTTTTAATATTTTTCCCTGCATTATTAACTAAGATTTCAATGGGACCAATTTTGTCTTCTATTTCACGAATCAGGTATTCGTGTTCTTTCTTTTTTGTGACATCATTTACAAAATTGAAACAGTTATTCCCAAGCTCTTTACAAGTCGCTTTTAATTGTGGTTTATTTCGACCGGTGATTACTACCTGAGCACCTAGTTTGAGAAATTGTTCTGCTATACCTTTTCCAATACCCGTTCCACCACCGGTAATCAAAGCAATCTTTCCCGTTAAGTCACATATATTATACATAATTGTTCATCTTTTATTAATAAGCATGTATTTATCTTCGTTATTTTCATGAGCATCAAATTTTGCTATTCGCTTTCAGACAGGTTTTGCGGCAAGTCAAAAAATTGATTTTGATACTCTAGTTTACCAAGTAGAGCTTCTACTAATGCATCAATTAACTTTTATCTGGCATGATAAAAAAAAGTTGGTCACCAAATGCGTATAGGTTCCTACTGATTTTTTCAGTTAAATTTAGAATTATTTAACTTAATTGTTAAGGCCAAAAGTAAAGTCATAAATACCTTGAATCTTTATCAGTCCTATTTTAAGCCTTTTTTCAAACGAAGCATGTGTTAATGCATAGATTAGGCTTGTAATATTCCTGTTTTTAATCTTGTTAATTGTTCTTAAGTTAGTATCATACCATGTGGATCAATAACATATTTCTTTGCTGCACCTTGATCAAAATCTTTATATCCATTTGGCCCATCATCAAGACTAATTACTTTTACGTTTACTGCATCGGCTATTTTGATTTTGTCGTAAAGAATAGCTTGCATTAGGTCACGATTATAGTTCATTACCGGGCATTGACCTGTATGGAAATGATGAGATTTAGCCCATCCTAATCCTATCCTAATACTTAGATTTCCCATTTTGGCATTATCATCAACACCGCCTGGATCACCCGTTACATAAAGTCCTGGTATGCCAATACCCCCACCAGCACGCGTTATTTCCATTGCGGCATTCAGTACCGTGGCGGGTTGTTCAGTTACACTATCATGCCCATGTCCCTTCGCTTCAAATCCAACACAATCTACCGTACAGTCAACCTCTGGTATCCCTACAACATCCTCAATTTGCTCTGCTAGTGTGGCATCTTTTCTTAAATCAATAATTTCACAACCGAAACGCTTTGCCTGCTCTAGTCTTTCAGGAATCATATCTCCTACAATTACTATTGCTGCGCCAAGTAAATGACATGAAGCCGCACAAGCGAGACCCACCGGGCCAGCTCCAGCTACATAAACAATCATACCTGGTTTTACTCCGGCTGTTACGGCTCCATGATATCCTGTGGGTAAAATATCCGACAACAAGGTCAAGTCACGAATTTTTTCTAAAGCCTGTGCTTTATCTGGAAATTTGAGTAGGTTAAAATCAGCATAGGGTACCATAACATATTCTGCTTGACCACCTATCCAACCACCCATATCGACATATCCATAAGCTGAGCCTGGACGTGCATCGTTTACGTTCAGGCAAATCCCTGTTTGCTGTTCTTTACAATTCCTACACCTGCCACAAGCAATATTAAATGGGACGGATACCATATCCCCAATATCTAAATATTCTACGTCTCTCCCTTTTTCCAGAACTATCCCTGTAATTTCATGACCTAAGATTAATCCTTCAGGTGCGGTAGTTCTGCCCCTCACCATATGTTGATCACTTCCGCAGATGTTGGTAGAAATAATTTTAAGGATGACACCATGATGACATTTTCGATCACCTAGGGCTAATTTTGGAAAGGCGATCGACTGTACCTCTACTAAACCGGGCTTTATGTAAGCGATTCCTCTATTTGTATTCATAGTTTCTATTTATATGTAACACATTTTAATTTACTTTTAATACTATCACGATTTTTCTACTTATGCTAAAATATCTTTAACCACATGGCCATGAACGTCAGTAAGTCTAAACCTTCTCCCTTGAAATTTATAGGTCAGTCTTTCATGGTCAATTCCCAAGAGATGCATCATGGTTGCCTGTAAATCATGGACATGTACGGGATTTTGCTGCACATTGTAACCAAAATCGTCTGTTTCACCATAGGTGATACCAGGCTTTACACCAGCACCAGCCATCCACATAGTAAAACATCCAGGATGATGATCTCTTCCGTAATTTGTTTTGGTTAACTGTCCTTGTGAAAAACTAGTTCGACCAAATTCCCCACCCCAAACAACCAAAGTATCCTCTAGTAGGCCCCGCTGCTTTAAATCTTTGATCAATGCTGCATTCGCTTGATCCGTACTTTTGGCCTGTCTTTTAATTTCGCTAGGGAGGTTAAGATGCTGATCCCAGCCAGTGTGATAAAGTTGAACAAACTTCACATCTCTTTCTACCAATTTTCGTGCAAGCAAACAATTGGCTGCGTATGTCCCAGGTTTTTTAACATCTTCACCATACATTTCATAGACATGCTCTGGTTCTCCAGAAATGTCTACGGCCTCAGGTATGGAAGTTTGCATACGGAAGGCCATTTCGTATTGACTAATATTTGATTCAATTTCAGGATCACCCCATAGATGGAATTGATGCTCATTCATTTTTTGAATATAATCTAAGGCACGTCTTCTGTCTTCTTTGTGTATGCCGTATGGGTTATTTAGGTAAAGTACAGGGTCTACACCTGACCGAAACTGTACTGCTTGATGGTGCGAGGGTAAAAATCCATTTCCCCAAGATTGAGCATTCAGTGGTTGTGAGGGCCCCCCCGACGAAACCATTACGACAAAGTTTGGCATATTTTTATTATCTGATCCGAGCCCATAACTCAACCAGGAACCGATAGAAGGTCTTCCGCTGATCTGCGATCCTGTTTGCATAAATAATACAGCAGGAGCATGATTTATAGCATCTGTGTACATGGACTTTATAATACATAAGTCATCTACTATTTTTGAGGTATGTGGGAAGAGTTCGCTTACCCAGGCTCCTGATTTTCCGTATTGTTTAAAATCAAACATTGATCTTACCAAAGGGAAGGTGCTTTGACTGGCTACCATCCCAGAGTTACGTTGAGTACCTCTTATTGAATCCGGAATCTCTTGACCGTGCAACTTATCTAATAGGGGTTTATAGTCAAAAGTTTCGAATTGTGATGGGCCACCACTCTGAAATAGGAAGATTACTCTTTTAGCCTTAGCTGGAAAGTGAGTAGCACCCAGAATACCATTATTTGTACCAGGATCACTCGTGAGTCCATTGGTTGCCGCCATTGTTTTCGTTGGATCAACGAGTCCAGATAATGCAATAGATCCTAATCCCATTGCTGTTTTTTTCAGAAAATCTCTTCTGGTCTCCCGCGCAATTATTTCATCAAAATATTCTTTCATACCTATTTAATTTTAATACTGCTTGAAGTAATCTGCATATTCAGTTTATTTCACTTTTTTTATCTTTGGCTCGCTGTTTTAAAAACATATCATGCATTTTCGCTAAAATAGCTTGATTTTCAAGTACTATATTTTGGGTTTCCATTGGATCCTGCTTTAGGTTAAAAAGGTTCCAATCTTCAGGTTTTTTTGGTTGGTCAGTTCCATATTTCACAATTTTCCAATCGCCGAATCTTAGAGCCCAGCGATTGGTTTTACGATGCCAAATCCAATATAAGTCTCTGGTCTTAAGAGATTCATTTTTGAACAAAACGGGATTAAGGTCAATACCATCTAGTCCATATTGCTCTGATTGCTCATGTCCGATCAAACGGGCAAGTGTTGGGAACCAGTCAATGATGTGAACTTGATCGGCTACCTTTTTGGCTTTCAATTTTCCTTTCCAGTTTATAAATCCGGGCACATGTATACCTCCTTCCCAAACATCTAGCTTCGAACCTCTCATAGGAATAGGCTGATTAAAATTAGTAAGGTGTAAATCGTGTGGATAACCACCTCCAGGCCAACTTACCTGAGGACCGTTATCGGATGAGAATAGAATGATTGTATTTTCTCGTTGTCCAGTTTCATCCAATACTTTTATAATCTGACCAATGCCATCGTCTAGATGATTGACCGCGGCTAGTAGTAACCTTTTTTCAGGATCGCTTTCACTTTGGATCTTTCCCTCAGGATCATTGAACCATTTAATATTTGCTTCATTTTTCCAACGATTCGTTGATGAATCTAATTGTGTGGGTTGATCTACAAAGATACCACGTTCATCTAATGGCATATGAGGTGCATGAAATGTCAAAAATACAAAGAATGGGTTTTTGTGCTTTTTTCTAATAATTCGCTGGACCTCATTTGATACTAGATCCGTAGCATGTATGCCATTTTCATTTCCGTTAATTGGTTGGTGATTTCTGTGCCATGCATTTTCATATTTACCCTTGCCATATCTGTGATCATACATCCCTACTGCGCCTGCTAGAGAGCCATAACTTTCATCAAAACCATAGTGATTTGGTCCATTAATAGTATCTGATCCCATGTGCCATTTCCCACATATAAACGTGCTATATCCTTCTTGCTTGAACATAGTAGCTAAAGTGGGTATACCTCTAGGCAAAACTTTATTATTGGTAGCCTCTAGTGCGTTGTTACTAAAACGGCCAGGATAACGACCTGTAAAAACGGCAACCCTTGTGGGAGTGCATTGAGGCATAGTATAGTGTTTTGTGAAGGTCACACCTTCGCTGGCTAATTTATTTAGGTTAGGCGTATAGACGTGATCCAGATTGTTATAACCAATATCTCCCCATCCCATGTCATCTGCCAATATCACAATTACATTAGGTAGTTTAGATTCCTTCTCATTGACACAGGCAAAAAAGGTTAAAATGATAAGTACAATTTTAATATATTTTCTCATTTTCTGGTAAAACCTTCATTTGTATTCATAATCGAGTTAACTACAACTCCAAGGGCAGCAATTTCTGACGGATTTAATTCCTTGTCCCAAGGTGTTTCCCCTGTATTTAAGAAAGCCAAAGCATCATTTTTGTTTTTAATAAATTTATCTAGTTCTTTAGCATAAAATTCGTCCAACATTTCTTTCTCAAGCTTGTCTGGTAATCTACCTGTTGTTAGTCTAAAAGCTGTTTGGAGGTCTGTGTTTTCATGATAATTATCTCGCAAAATTTGTTCAGCTATAATTCTCCCAGCTTCCAGGAATTGAGGATCATTTAACAAAACCAAGGCTTGCAGTGGTGTATTCGTAGGAGTTCTTCTAACCGTACAAACGCCTCGGTCTGCAATATCAAATATGAGCATAGATGGAGGAGGGTTGGTTCTTTTCCAAAAGGTATAGATACTCCTTCGATAAAGCCCTTCGCCTGGTTCTTGTAGGTACTTGTAACGATCTTGAGATAAGATATCCCATAAACCTGCGGGTTGATAGGGATAGACACTTTTTCCACCAATTTTATCAACTAGTAAACCACTTATAGCCAAAGCATTATCCCTGATCATCTCTGCGGACAACCTAAGACTTGGACTCCTTGCTAATAAAATATTTTCAGGGTCTTTTTCGATCAACTCGGGTGAGATTATAGAGCTTTGCATGTAGGTTGCTGATGTCATAATAACCTTGTGTAACCCTTTAATATCCCAATGATTATCTTGAAAATAGATTGCGAGCCAATCTAATAATTCTGGATGCGAAGGTAAATTCCCTTGGTTACCAAAATCTCCGACTGTCTTAACTATTCCTTTCCCAAAATGCATTTGCCAGATTCTATTTACATATACTCGTGCAGTGAGTGGATTATTTGGATCGAATAACCATTGCGCAAGCCCATATCTATTTTTAGGCAGAGAATCATCAAAAGGGAAAATCCGTTTTGGCGTTCCGGGCTGCACTTGTTCACCGCGAGCATGATAGACTCCTCTTTCTAATACATAAGTAGGTCGTGGTTCAGGCAAATCCCCCATCACCATGATTTCATTGATCGTATTGATTATTTTATTTTCTTTGACACGTAGTTTATTCAAATTCACGGCTAATTCTTTCCGTTTTTTGTCGTAAAGTGCCTTAAAATAATCGTTAACGAGTTGACTATTTTTGTTTTTTGAATTTTTGACTAAGTCTTTGGTACTTTTGCTATCATAAGTATAGAGTACTTCAAGTCCTGTAAGCTTCCGTTTAAAAATTTTGACCTCATCTATTCCTCCGTTTTTAAAGGGAATAAATTTATCTCTTGAACCAAATTTGATTCCATCCATACCATAAGTATGACTATCGTATACATACAAGATCCCTTTATATAAATTATTATTTGCTATTGTTAATTTTTCATTTTGACCATTGATAAAAATATTGACACCTTCGGCTTTGCTCGAACCGTCATAAGTTACGGTTATTTGGGACCATTGCTTGGGTGGCAGCATATGATTGGTAGTGACTTCTAGGGCATTCTGGGGCCATGAATGCGCCATAATAAATTCTACTCTATTATTTTTTAAGGTCAGCGAATAGCCTTTAAGTCCCAGTCTTCTGTCTTCACTATGCCATATGATTGCGGCTTCTTCATAAAGGGTATCTGGATAAATCCAAAGTTGGAATGAAAAAGACTCAGTTCTTTCATACCATCCAATTTTTTCCCCTAAAATGACCGAGTTATAGTCATTGATAAAAATGGCATTCCCTTTTTTACCCGCTTTGATGACAGGTTGCGAAAGCTTTGCAGGTTTGGATGAATTATTTTTGTTTGGAGATTCCAAACTATCCCCACCAATGATCTCAAAAACGTCAAAAGGATAGTAGGCAACGAGATCTTTTGTGAGTAACTGCTCTACTACTTGGGTAGATAATTTATCTGAAGACAACCAATTATTAAAGTCAGTTGTAGTATTGATGTCTTGAATTTTCGCTTCTTGTTCGGCAATTTTATTTTGTAAATATTTGATTTGTTTTTGTTCCTCTTCAGAAGTGAGCAACAAAGCTGGGCCAGGTGTTTGATCCGGGCCGTAAACAGGAGTACCAATTTCAAATGTACTATTAAAAAATCCAAAGAGTCCGTAATAGTCTTTTTGAGAAATAGGGTCATACTTATGATCGTGACATCTGGCACATTCGATAGACAATCCCATAAAGGCTTTGCCCAATGTATGGGTTCTGTCGGCGGCATATTCTACGCGATATTCTTCATAGACAATTCCAGCTTCTGAATTCCTTTTATTTAATCTATTGAATGCGGTGGCTAATTTTGTTTCCTGATTTGATTCAGGAATTAGGTCACCCGCTAGTTGCCAAGTTGCAAACTTATCATAAGGCATATTCGAATTAAAAGCTTTAATGATCCAATCCCGCCAGGGTGAAAAGTCGCGGTGCTTGTCATCTAAATATCCATCACTGTCTGCATACCGAGCGACATCCATCCAATTTGCAGCCATACGTTCTCCATATGCCTTTGATGAAAGTAGTCGATCGATGACTTTGTCATAAGCATCAAGAGAATGGTCATTTAGAAAATCATCTATTTGACCAATCGTAGGCGGTAATCCAGTAAGGTCAAAACTTGCACGGCGAATGAGCATTTCTTTGGAAGTAGGATCAGATAAGGTAAGTCCGTCCATTTCTAGCCTTTTTTGTATAAATTGATCAATCGAATTTTTTATTTGCGATTTATTTTCGACTTCAGGAGGTTCAGTTTTTTGGGGTTTAATAAATGACCAATGTGGTTTGTACTTAGCCCCTTGTTCGATCCACTTTGCAATGATTGCAATCTCAAAATTGGTGAGACTCAAGTTGGATGCGGGTGGAGGCATAATAGTTTCAGGATCAGTAGAAATCATTCTTAGGTAGGCATGACTTTTTTGGATTTTGCCAGGTACTAAGGCAGCATGATCTCGCTGCTCGCCTAATGCCGCGTAGGCATTTTCTTGCATATCTAATCTTAAATTTCCTTTTTGCTTAGAGACATCTGGACCATGACAGGCAAAACACTTATCAGATAGGATAGGCTTTACATGAAAATTAAAATCAATGTTTTTAGGTAAAGATTTCCCCGCCTCAATTATCATATTTGGCTTATTATTTCCACAACTTCCCAAAGTCATAAGAGCACTCAATAAACCTATAATAAAATAATACATCCATCTTTTATTATTATAACGGTATCTGAGATCATTTTGAAAAATCATATCTTTTTAAAGGTTATTTAAGTCTTTTATAAAAGTAAGTAATCACTTATTTGCGTGAACACAGCAGAACTTAACGTAGGCTTATGGCTTCGTTTAAATTTGAATTGAGTCACACTATTAATTTTTCGTAAAAACTTCATTTGTATTCATAATAGAATTTACAACTACTGCTAAAGCAGCTATTTCTGTAGGATTTAAGTTTTTATCCCATTTCTTGTTGCCCGTTTTTAAAAAGGCCAAAGCTTTTTCTTTATTTTCTCTGAAGTTGACAAGTTCTCCATCATAAAATGTATTGATTATATTTTCCTCTTTTTGATCGGGCATACGTCCTGTTATTATTCTGAATGCAGCATTTAATCGTTGTTTTTTATTTTTTTCTTTACGAATTATATTTTCAGCCAATACTCTTGAGGCTTCAACATATTGAGGGTCATTTAATAAAACCAGTGCTTGCAGAGGCGTATTTGAGATGGTTCTTTTTACAGTACAAACATCTCTATCAGCAATATCAAAAATCATCATTGAGGGAGGAGGGGCTCCTCTTTTCCAGAAAGTGTATAAACTCCTTCTGTAAAGGCCTTCTCCAGGCTCTTGTAGATATTCATAGAACCAACCAGGCTCCCAAACACCTTCTGGTTGATAAGGATAGACACTTACCCCACCTATTTTCTTTACCAATAGCTCACTTATTGCAAGTGCATTGTCTCGGATCATTTCAGCAGGTAATCTGATGCGAGGACCACGAGCTAAGAGTATATTTTCTGGATCTCTTTCTAATGATTCTTTTGTTAAGATTGATTTTTGTTTATAAGTCGATGATGTAAGAATCAGCTTATGTAGTGCTTTAATATCCCAATCACTTTCGATAAAACGATTTGACAACCAATCTAATAATGCTGGATGAGACGGAATACTGCCCTGGCTACCAAAATCATTTGCAGTACTTACCAATCCGGTTCCAAAATGCATTTGCCAGATTCTATTTACAAAAACCCTAGCTGTTAGAGGATTCTTTTCATCAAATAGCCAACGGCTAAGTCCCAGCCGATTACTTGGGAGTAAGGGATCAAAAGCCATGATGCTTTTGGGTGTCCCAGGTTCTACCTGCTCACCTTTCTCACTGTAAACACCCCTATTAAGTATGTAGGTTGGTCGAGGTTCTGGTAATTCTCCCATAACCATGATTTCTTTAATCCCCGATAAGAGTTCATTTTCTTTGGTTCGTATCTCCTTGAGTTCTTTTTCAACTCTGTTTTTATCATGATCATAATGTGCGAAAAAATATTCTTTGAGGTACTTTTCACTTCCTGACTTCTCTAATATTGAAAGAGCTTCCTTCTCATTAAATGTGTAAAGAACCTCAAGAGGGGTAAGCTCACTGTCATATATTTTTAATTCGTCGATTCCTCCATTTTTGAATGGCCCGAATTTATCCCTACTACCAAAGGAGAGTCCATTAAATACAAATCCTAATTGTGCTAAAGATTGGTCATATTGAAACAGGATTGTTTTATATAAATTATCTTGTTCAGTGATGAGATATTGATTCACACCGTTGATATAGATAGTCACTCCAGCAGCTTTGCTTGAACCATCATAAGTAATGGTAAGTCTAGACCATTTTTTTGGCACTAACTTTTTTGAAGAGATCACTTGAATTGCATTATGCGGATGTGAGTGTGCCAGTATGAATTCTATTTTATTATCCTTCAGGGTTAGCGAATAACCCTTTAGTCCAAGTTGTCTATGCTCACTATGCCATAAAATTGCTGCCTCAGGATAGATAGTATCAGGTTTAACCCACAGTTCAATTGAAAAAGGATCGGTGCGCTCATACCACCCTATTTTTTCCCCTAAATTCCCAGAATTATAGTCACTGATGAAGAGTGCATTTCCTGATATACCGGGTTTAATTATTGGTTCGGTAATCACTGAAGGTAAGCTGGGGTCAAGGCGATTGGGAGTTTTAAATTTAGTTGTATTTTTTGCTTTTAATTCAGACCCATCCCTACTTGAAACCATTACTTTTTCTGAGTGAGTATTGAATGTGTCAAATGCATAATGTGCAGTCAAGCTTTTTTTAAGATTTTCCTTAAGTTCTTTGACGGTAATAGGGTGCTCTGAAATCCATTTTTCAAATAGGGTATCATCGGTCTTTATTTCTTTAATTATTTGTTCCTGAGCCTTAATCATATTTTTCAAAAGAGTAATTTGCTCTTGCTCTTGCTTAGAAGAAAGTAATAAGGAAGGCCCCGGCGTTTGATCAGGACCATAAACGGGAGACCCTATTTCAAAAGTGGAATTAAAAAACCCGAACAATTGATAATAATCTTTTTGAGAAACAGGGTCATATTTATGATCGTGACATCTTGCACATTCAATGGATAGACCCATGAATGCTTTTCCTAATGTATGCGTCCTATCTGCAGCATATTCTACCCTAAATTCTTCAAATATTATTCCAGCCTCTGAATTTCTTTTATTGAGTCTATTAAAAGCAGTAGCTAGAATACTTTCCTGATTGACTTCTGGTATTAGATCACCTGCTAATTGTAAGGTTGTAAATTTGTCATATGACATATTTTGATTAAATGATTGAATGACCCAATCTCTCCAAGGAGCAAATTCTCTATGTTTGTCATCTAAATACCCATCGCTATCAGCATATCTTGCCACATCCATCCAATTGGCGGCCATTCGCTCTCCATAGGCATCAGAGGCGAGTAACCTATTGACTAATTTTTCATATGCATCGGGTGTTTCATCTTGGACAAAATAGTCTATTTCTGACAGGGAAGGAGGTAGACCCGTAATATCAAAACTTACTCTACGAATCAATGTTTCTTTGGATGCTTCTCCTGAAGGCCTCATATTTTCAGCTAGCAGCCGTTTGATAATAAAATTATCAATGGGGTGTTTTGTCTTGAATTTATTAGATAATTCGGGTATTTTGACTTCGGTTAGCGGAATGAAAGACCAATGAGGTTTATATTCAGCACCTTGCTCAATCCATTTAGCAATGATGGCAATTTCCAAATCACTTAATTTTAAATGAAAACTAGGCGGCGGCATGATGGATTCGGGATCAGTAGAAATCAATCGCTCAAAAACCATACTCTTATCAAGATTTCCAGGAACAATTGCATGTCTAGCATCATTATCTCCCAAAGCGCTGTATGCACCCTCTTTAGTATCTAGTCTTAAGTTAGCTTTTTGTTTGGAGAGATCAGGTCCGTGACAGGCATAGCATTTATCTGATAAAATGGGTTTGACATGAAAATTAAAATCAATTACCTCAGGGAGTAATTTTTCAGCATTTACGATTTCATTCGGTTTTTTTGTTGTGCATGCGGATAAAATTGAGAGGCTACAAATGGTTAGCATAATACTAAAGCTCATTATGCCGCGATTATCTATACTGATTAAGGAGGATAGGTGTTTGCACAAATCCATTTTTTTAATTTTGAGTATTTTCATCCGATATTTCGGAAAAAAAGTTGGCGACCACTTTCTCACATAAAATGAATGATGAACAATATGGTAAATTCTTTTAATCATTGCTTCCCATTAATTTCTTCAAAGGGGAACAACGGCTTTCTTCTGTTTTCATAGCGTAATTGGCGCATGTCGGCATTGGTTACACCGCGGGTATTTACTCGAATGATTGTTGGGCAAATAGATTTGTAGGCAGCGATTGGCGCTTGTACCCCCTTAGCCACTATTGCATCGAAATCCACTGGATTGATGCCGCAATGTAGTAGTTGTTGTAAGCTAAAAGGGGCGGTTCGCTTAGATGTAATCATAATTGTTGTATTTTCTTGTGTTTCCACAAGTGCCGTAGGTCCCATATCATAGTTTAATTGACCACCATGACAAGCTTCTTTATCAAAGAAAACTCCAGAAATGCGTTTTTTTATTTGGATAAGGGTTCGCAGTGGGACACCATGGTTATGATCTGTTTTGGCTCCTAAATCAAGTTCTACAAATTCATCTATTTCAAGATCTCTTAATATTTCTATGGCATTGGGGTCATTGATACAAATAAAGGACTTGCAATGTTTCTCTTTTTCTAATGCATTCAATAAAAAGGTGCCATCACCTGGAGATCCCCCGCCTACATTATCTCCCATATCAAGAAGTAGTATTGGTTTTAGAGAATTTTTTATTGCATTTATGGCTTGATTAATGGAGGTTTTTTCACCCGAAAACCTGTGATAGTAAAGATAAAAATAATCATTTATTTCTTTTAAAATATGATTAGCTAATGCTTCGTCATTATTTGTAATTACTAGTATTGCTGATCCCATATCTATCACATCGGCATACGGAAAACCTAAAAGAATACTTATCGATATAACACCCGGCTTTTTTTCTAATTTTTCGGTCAGTTGATATAAGCCAAGACAAGGTTCTGCATCAGTGAGCTGTTTTTCAATGCTTATAGCTAATGGGGCAGGTAGCATTTTCTGAAAAGGGCGTGTGCGGCCTGTTAAAGTTTCAATCATTAGTTTAGCCGCTCGATTGCCTGTTTGACGTTGATCCAAATGTGGGTTTGTTTTGTAGGCGATTAAGGCATCAGTATTTTCAGACATTCTTGCGCTAATGTTAGCATGCGGATCAAGAGTTCCTATGATAGGGATTTTACCTAAATGTTTTCTTAGTAAAGTAATCCAATACCCATCAAAATCATCATCAATTTGACTTACCGCTGCGCCATGGGGAACAACCAACAGTCCATCCAGAGGTAAGTGTCTATCAAGGGCTTTTGTAAGTTGTGCTAAAAGAGACCTAGAAGTTGCCTCATTAATAATTCCGCCAGGAGTAGCTTCGGCATAAAAAATTGGGATGAGTTCAAAGCTATGTTCATCAAATACCTCAATGATTCCTCCAATTTCATGAAACGCCTCTTGATATTCAGAGATAATATGTTTATCAAAAAATAGATGTCCGTTCTCGAAATCAATCATAGAAGTATTTTGATCTATAAATGTGTTTGATTCGTGATAGATACCTAAAAGGCCTACTCTCTTCGTACTATTTTCATTTGTGGACCTCAATAAAGTTTACTTAAAATTTGGATATTTAACCATAAAAACTGTTACTATTGTAATTTAAAAGGTAAAGGGGGTGGACAATTTAAAATCATTAATTTGCTCATAACATCATCTAAATTGCCCAGAAGAAGAAAGTCCCCCTTTTTATAATTTCTTTTTATTTAACATAATAATTAAATTGAAATCAGCTTATCCTAGACAAATACTCCCTTTCTAACACCCATATAATAATATTCTCCCTGTAAATTTCTTTTTATTATAATTATCTGATGATTGATTCTATTACCCAAATCATAAAGAAAAGCAAACCTTATTGCGAAATATTTATAATAATTATAATTTTTCAAGGTGTAATAATTGAATTTGATAACTAAAAGTGGCGTTTGATAGCCGTGTATCAATGCTTCATCCAAAATCATTGTAAATAAGGAACATTAATTAGGATCAGTGATTAGGTTATTATTAAAATTGTTAAAATCACTCGAACCCTAGTCTAGAATTTTAATTATATTTAAAACCACTATTCTTTAATCGGTATTAGTTTTTATTCTTAAGCAGTTTATTTGTTGAGGTTAAACTATTTTTTTGATGGTAATAAATAACATTTTTTGAAATTATAAATGTAATTATTTGCAAAATTGTTTTAATAAATAGTATATTTATATATGAATAAAAAAGCAGATTGTGATAATGTGTTAACTGCGAAAATAATTAGCGGAAACAAAACTGCTTTTAAAGAAGTTTATAGTAAACATTGGAAAGGAATTTTTGTAATTGCTTATTCTTTTTTAAAATCTAAAGAAGAAGCAGAGGATGCTGTTCAAGACATATTTGTTAAATTTTGGACGAAAAGGGCGCTCTTATCTGATCAGCTGAATTACAAACCCTATTTATTTAAGCTGGCTAGAAATAGTTTAATCAACATAGTAAATTCGGTAGCCAAAAAAAATACGACAGCCCTGTCAGAAATTCGGGAGCCAGGCAATAATTATGTTGAAAATGAAATGGATTATGAGGAGTTATTCAACTTAGCAAGTCAAGCGATCAGTCAATTACCTCCCAAGAGAAAAATTATTTTTGAGCTCAAACGAAAAGAAGGATTAGATTCTAATGAGATTGCCCATGAAATGGGCATATCTAGAGTCATGGTGCAAAGGCAATTAAAGTTGGCCAAACTCTCCATTAATAAGTTTTTGCAGAGTCATGTAAAAGTCTGAGTATGCATATTTAATATGTTGTGAATATTTTAATAAATACCATTTTATATTAGTTAATTCAATCACTATACCTTTAATAGTTAGCAATATCTTAAATATTTGAAACTTAGGTTTCTGTTGTCTATTAAAAATTGTATTAACTGTAATGCACAGTTATTTTTTCTTAAACACGTAATTCTTTATTTGTTAAATGATTAAAAAATCGATAAAAGATATTTTTGAAAGCTATTTAAAAAAAAGTAGCACCGAAAAAGAAATAGCGTTTCTTTATAGTTGGATCAAAGACAAAAGTAATAAGACTGAGCTGAATGAACTCATAGATGAGTTTTCCCAAAAGGGCGACATAATTAATCTTGATCACTTACTTGGAGAAGAGGAAATTATTTGGCGGCAGATTCAAATAAAGTTAAATGACAGATTGACATTAGAAGAACAATATTTTGATATTTCAGATGAGGGGGGCAAACATATTAAAAGAAAAATAGAAGAGTTAGAAAACAAAAAAGCGATTTTTTGGAAAAGGTTTAGAGCAGTTGCTGCTACTATTTCTTTAATTTTAGTAGGATTTTTAATTTTAGATTCCTTTCTAAAATTTGAGCAGCCTAAAATTTCAGAATTAAATATCCAACCTGGAATATCGAAGGCAACACTTTTTTTAGAAAATGGAAAGAGTTTTGAATTGACTGAAAAGACAGATTTGACCATTGAGACTGGAGATACAAAAATCGTAGGTGCTGGATCATCTATTTCTTACTCTTTAGCCCCAAAAGAAAAAACAGCTTCGTCAAAAGAATTACAGTTTAATACCCTGCAAATTCCTCGAGGTGGAGAGTTTTTCTTAGAATTATCAGATGGAACCAAAGTTTGGATTAATTCAGACTCAAGATTAATATACCCTGTTCAATTTATCGGGAATGAGAGGAATGTGGAATTGATTGGAGAAGCTTATTTTGAAGTTGCACCCAATGTATCAAAGCCTTTCATTGTTACCTCAGGAGTTCAAAGTATTGAAGTTTTGGGAACATCATTTAATTTAACCTCATATGAGGATGATAATGAAATCATTACTACTTTGGTTGAAGGCAAAGTAACTATATGGAGATCTCATGGAGATCAGGGCAAAATTGTTTTGCTTCCGAATCAACAAAGTATTTTGACAAAAAGGGATGGTGAAATTCTCACCAGAAATGTAGACGTTAGAGAAGCTATTGCATGGAAATCCGGAAAATTTTATTTCCATAATGAATCGATGTCCAACATTATGAAAATTTTGTCTAGATGGTATGACATCAATGTGTTTTTTGATAACTCGAGGATTTCAAGATTATTGTTCTCGGGAGGATTTAAACGCTATGAAAATTTTGAACAAGTTAAATCAATTTTTGAAAGTACAGAAGAATTAACTTTTTCAATAAAAGAGAATACAGTAATTATTAAATAATGATAGAGCTAAGAATGTAGTATTAAACCAAAAAGGCTAAAAAAAAGGGAATGTTATAGCATCCCCTTTTCAAACACTTTAGTCTATTAACCAAATGTTTAACTTAAAAAAAACAAATATATGAAGAAGTACGCGATTCCGAACTATGTCGGATTGAAAAAACTATTTCGAATTATGCAATTATCTACAATATTTTGTGTTTTGACCATCTTTGAATTGGCAGCATCGAATATTGTTTATTCGCAACCCGTCAACTCTTTTGATATGAATCTAAAGAACGTAGAGGTGCAGACAGTACTAAAAGAGATCAGTCAGAAAAGCACATTTGACTTCTTTTATAATTCAACATTACTTGATAATCTACCAAAGGTGAATGTAAAAGTTCGAAATGCGGAGGTAGGGGAGATACTTGATGAGGTAATCCCTCTACATCTATTTTATGAGTTAGTTGATGAAACGATAATCATCAAAAAGAAGCCCGAGACTGAATTGAAAAAATCCAGTGCTTTTATAAATGTTGATCAGGAACGGACGATTACTGGAACTGTTCTAGATGAAAACAATGAAGGACTCCCAGGAGTTAACGTTGTGGTTACGGGTACTACCATCGGTACGATCACAGCTGTTGATGGGAAATATACGTTAAGTATTCCTGAGCAGGGGACTTCTATTCAGTTTAGTGCCATTGGATATTCTTCTCAAGAAATTCAGATTGGCTCGCGGTCGATTGTAGACGTTACTCTTACAGTAAATGTTGAAGAATTAGATGAAATAGTAGTCACCGCATTAGGAATAAGAAGTCAGAAAAAGTCATTGGGTTATGCAACTCAAAACATTTCAGCGGAATCCATCACTAGGGGTAAAGAAACTAATATCGCAAATTCATTAGCAGGTAAAATACCTGGTGTACAAATTACTCCAGCGGCTTCTGGAATGGGGGGTAGTTCAAGAATTCTTATCAGAGGGAATTCATCCTTGTCGGGAAATAATCAACCACTTTATGTTGTCGATGGTATGCCCATCGATAATTCTGGATTTGGAACTTCAGCAGTTCCCTCAAATACAGCGGAGGGAATTGCCACAGATATATCCGCTCAGAGAACTGATTTTGGAACAGGAATTTCTGATATTAATCCTGAGGATATTGAATCTATGTCGATATTGAAAGGGCCAAATGGAGCCGCTTTGTATGGCAACAGAGGTGCAAATGGGGTTATTATCATTACTACGAAAAAAGGGTCTAAAAGGAAAGGCATAGGTGTGAATTATAGGGCCAGTGTGATGACCAGTACGGTCAATGAGAGTACGATGCCACAATTTCAAAATGAATATGGTAAAGGGAATGGAGGTGCTTTAGATAACACTGCAGATGTCAATTGGGGTCCAAAATTCGATGGTAGTGCTGTTGACTATAAGATGAATGTAGATGGGGAGGTTCTAAGTGGGAGTTATGTCGCACAACCAAATAATGTTTTAGATTTTTTCGACCAAGGAGTTGAAACAACACATAATTTGGGTATTGAAGGTGGAAATGAGACTGCTAGTATACGTTTTTCTTATACTAATTTTGATGGGAAAGGGATTATGCCAAATGCCAAATTGTCTAAAAATACTTTCAATTTAAGGGCGACAGCACAGCTTTCTGATAAGTTTAGTTTTGATTCTAAGGTCACTTATTTTAATCAAAGTGCTAGTAATAGGTCACAAATGGGCTGGGGAAACGAAAGTGCTGTTACTCCCCTATACAGAATGGATAGAAATTCGGAGATTCAACATTTCAAGAATAACTATCAACGAGCGAACGGAGGATCAATGCATCCGTATGGGCATGACTTTAATTGGAATCCTTATTATTTACAATATAGGATTACTGATGAAGATGAAAAAAGTCGAGTTTTAGCTTTTTCTAAATTGACTTATACCTTAAACGAGAATTTAAGTGCATTTGTGAGAATTGGAACGGATGCGCTCTCACAAAAAGTTCAAAGAATAGTTCCCTTTAACGGTGAGGCAGATCCTGCAGGAGGAAGTAGAAAAGATAGTAGATATGGACTTACAGAGACTAATGCTGATTTTTTGATATTATTCAATAAAGAATTAAGCACTGATTTTAATCTCAACTTGAATGTAGGAGGAAATTACCGGTTTAATAGAAGTGATGCGTCCTTAAGATCTGGAGAGACTTTTAATATCCCATCTTCTACTTTGTACTCTAATTTAGCAACGCTTAACGCTGGCCAAGAAATTTCTCAGAGAGCAGCCATCTATTCCTTATATTTTGCCGGCTCTCTTGATTTCAAAAAGATGATTTATTTAAATTTCACGGGTAGGAATGATTGGGATTCAAGAATGTGGACTTCGACAGGAGAATCAACAGATTGGTCTTTCTTTTACCCTTCTGTAAGTTTGTCTCTTTTGGGTAATGAAATGTTTGGCATTAATAGTAGCGTTCTTTCCTTTTCGAAATTAAGATTTGCTTGGGCTGAGGTCGGTTCAGGAGGGTTAAAGCAGGATCAAATATTTTATTCTCTTAGCCCAGTTACCGGATATAATGGAAATATTAGTGTCTCACAGAGTAATGTTTTTGATGATGCAACTTTAAGGCCTGAATCTACTCAGTCGATCGAATTGGGTTTAGAATTAAAATTCTTCAACAATAGAATGTACACTGATTTCACTTACTATTCAGCAAGTACTTTTGATCAAATTATCAATGCTCCTGTAGATGCTTCAACAGGATTTCAATATAAGCGGACCAATGTGGGTGAAATTTCCAATAAAGGGATTGAATTATTAATTGGAGGTACGCCGATACAGGGGGCTGATTTTTACTGGGATGTTTCGTTCAATATATATAAAAATACCAGTGTTCTGGAGTCTTTTATAGAAGGGTCTGATTCGTATTTATTTACCAATAGAGATAATTTTTCTGTAAAAACAAAAGTTGGTGGTAATTATGGTGATATATGGGGAAATGACTTTGTCTATGAAAATGGACAAATGGTTTTAGATGACCTTGGACTTCCCGTTTCAACAGATGAAGAGCAACTACTAGGAAATTATCTTCCAGATTTCCAAGGAGGTTTTTCAAATAGTTTTGGTTACAAAGATTTACAGTTAAATGTACTTATTGATTTCCGTGTAGGTGGTGAGGCGATAGATTGGACTACAAAAGAACTGGGCCGATACGGATCTATTGAACGGACTTTAGAGGGTCGCGAAGGGCAGGTTTGGCCTGGTGTAACAACTACGGGAACTGCAAATACGGTTTCTACTACCTCTGAGGCCTGGTGGGCAAAACTTGAAGGTATCCCGGGTGCATATATTATGGATTTAACCAATGTACGGCTTAGAGAATTATCTCTAGATTATAGACTGCCTAATTCATGGTTTGATAATATATTTTTCAATTCAGCTTCGGTCTCAATCATTGGAAGAAATCTTGGGTTCTTGAGTAAAAAAGCGATAGGTGCGGATCCAGAGTCTACTTTGGCTATTTCTAGTGTTGGTTCAGGATTGTTTTATTACAATATGCCAACGACCAGAAGGTTAGGATTCAGCGTAAATGTTTCATTTTAAATTCTAAAATTTTAATATCATGAAAAAAATAAATAAATTTTCTTTATCTATAATACTCACCATTTTTCTTTTATTCGGGTGTACGGATAACTTTGAAGAGTTTAAAGCCGATAATGTATCTTTAACTAAGGATGATGTTAGTGCGAAATTTTTCTTTACTAATACGCAGACAAATCTCTGGATGCCAGCAACATGGGCTTATTTATTTACGCACAGCATGTATGGCCCTGCCTATGGGGGATATTCATCCTATGGATATAAAAATTCATGGGAATATCCTGATGTACTTTTTAATGAAAGTAGGAGCTGGGGAGCGTCAGCGCTCACATGGAATACCTACTCGAATTATTTTCTAGCCATTGATGGATTTTTGAGATTAGTTAAATCGGACGGTCTTTTGCCAAATGAGCTGATGGAAGCAGTTGGTATTATAATGAAGCAAACCTATTATAGTACCTTTACTGATTTATTTGGAGAGGTTCCATATTCCCAAGTAGGACAAGAAGGTGTCCTTACACCAGTCTTTGATGAGCAAAAGGATATCTACAAAGGGATTATCACGAATTTGGATCTCGCAATGGCTACCATCGGTAGCGAAACCTCAACGGGGGTTGCCCAAAGTGTTGACGATCTTGGTGAGTTTGATATCTTGTTTGGTGGGGATCTTCAAAAATGGAAAGCTTTTGCTAATGGAATGAAGCTTCGGGTAGCCTTACGTGCTAAAGGTGCCCCAGGTGAAGATTTTGCTGATGCGGCAATTACCGCTGCTTTGGCGGCTCCTTTACCTGCAGCAGATGTTCAAATAATTAAAGATTTAACCGTTAACTGGGCGGTGGCTGCGCGAGAGGGAGACTTTACTAAGTATAATGGTTCCTGGAAAATGGCATCTGATAGATTTGTCAACCTATTGAGAGATAATGATGATCCAAGAATGCCACAAATGCTAGATCCGATACCTGGAGGAGCAGTTACTTTTGGACTATACAATGATAATAAAGCTATGGTGGACTATATATTGGACAGTACATTGTCTAGAGCGGCTGTTCCTTTCACTAAAGCTGAATCCGGGGATGATCTTATAGTTACCATAGATCCAGGTACTTATTACGTGGGTATGCCTATGCGAATGGTAGATATTGCAAAGGTACATCTAGATCCAGGATTGTTTTCTAGACCCGGAAGAAGAACTGAGGGATCTGATGATATAGGGATGGAAGATCCTCAAATGATTATGTCTTTGGCTGAGGTAAATTTCATGAAAGCAGAAGCGGCATTACTTGGTTTTGGTGGGGATGCACAAGCATCATTACAAGCTGGAATAACAGCTTCTTTTAATCAATGGGGCGTATCTGACAATGGATATTTAACATCTGATTTAGCTACACTGAGTGGTTCTGTGGAAGAACAGCTTCAACAGTTGGGTACTCAGGCTTGGATAGCTTATTTCATGAATGATTATCAAGGGTTTGCCATCGCTCGAGACTTTAATTTAGCAGGGATTACTGATCCTATTCCCGATGATGCCACATTATTTAATCATACCAATGAAATGGGTCGTGTCTATCCTGGAAGAATAAAATACGGTCAACCTGCTTATGACTTGAATGGAGCTAATGTTTCTACGGCCGTTGGACGACAGGGTCCCGATCATGCAGGTACTCAACTTTGGTTTGCAAAAGGATCTAAAAACTAATTATTTCTAAAATTATTGATGATTAGAAAAGGATAATTATACAGGTTGGTGGATTGATTTTCATCAACCTGTGTTTTTTAAAATAAGGTAAAATGGCAGATTAAAATTTTTGTTTTCAATCTTGCATTGCCCATCATGGACATGTGCTTCACTTCATCGATCGATAAATAAATAAGAGGGCTAACTTTCTTTTTTATGAACTCTTTATGGCTAAAGTAACCATAAAATAAGAAGATAAACTGCTACATATAATGCAGCATATTTCTGATTGCAAAAAATAGGATTTCAGTTAAGGCTAAATGGGATTATCAGGGAGAAATATTTATCAGGTATGGATTGATATAGATTTATGAAGGGGGGTAGAATTTTAAGGGCATAAATCCTTCAAAAATTAATGTTTGATATCTAGTATTTTATTATGCAGTATAAGCAACATGTATTAACATAAAAATGAAACAAATAAACATTTCAGTATCAGTATTAATTTTTTGGATATCCTTTTCAGTAAAGGCACAAGAAAGAATAGAGAAAGCAGACCTATTTGCTCAAATTGGGAATATGGTACAAGGAACAAGAGCTCATTTGCTTGAAGATAAACTACCACCTATTTTACCTGAAATCTATCTTCCTGAAATGCAAACCAATCAGCGAGGTTTTAGTCCGATTGATCGTGTAGATACCAAAGAAGAATTACAGCAAGAACTGCTTACCATGCGAGAACGGTATATTCCTTTTATGAGCAACTATGCACCTCAGTTACCCTTAACCAGGAATAAAATTATTTTGGAATCTTTTAAATGGAGGGTCGAAACACCTGAGGATAAGCTTGATTTTAAGGAAACCATCGATGGAATGGGGGATTGGGAAATGGTAAAGGTACCTCACTATGGTCCACCTGAAGGTAGAGCTACCACTTATTACTCAAAGGAATTTGAATTATCCAATGAGATGCTGACTTTTGAAAATCAGATTATTCATTTTAATGGAGTTGACTATCGCGCTAAAGTTTTTGTAAATGGCGTATTGGTTGGAACGCATGAAGGTTTTTTTGCACCGTTTGAATTTGATATTACCAAAAATATAAAAGCCGGGAAAAATGTACTTCTTGTCAAAGTTGAAAATGACTTTACAACCCTTGGCTCCTCAGATGAAAATGGGGTAAGAAAAATTGGTAATAAAATGTATGCAGCCGGTGGATTAGGGTGGGATAATCCTAATCGAGGATGGCATTTATGTCCTCCTGGTATGGGCATTTTTCAAGATGTTTATATAGAATCTCGAAATTCAATTCATATAAATGATGTATTCGTAAGACCCATTCTTGAAGAAAACATGGCTGAAGTTTGGGTAGAGGTGAATAATTTTTATGAAGATTTTAAAAATATTAAACTCAGTTTCAGTGTTTATGGACAGAATTTTAAGGACGTAATCATCGAAAATCTTGAATATATTCCACGTTCTCTTCATGTTCCTGGAATTGGAGATCTAGCTAAACCGACAGATGGTAAGGAAAGCATATTATATATGGGTTATGGTGTTAATTTCTTAAAAGTAATGCTTCCCATCGATGCGCCTCGAGTTTGGAATAATGAAACACCCTACCTATACCAGCTTCAGACCAAGGTATACCTTGAGGATGGTATAATGTCGGATGCAGTATCAACATCATTTGGTATGAGATCATTTAAAATGGATACGTTAAATACACCCAAAGGGCAATTTTATTTAAATGGTGAAAAGGTAAAGTTGAGAGGGGCAAATACTATGGGTTATATGCAGCAAGATGTCTTTCGCAAAGATTGGGATCAATTGATTGATGATTTATTATTGGCAAAAGTAGGTAATCTAAATTTTATTCGACTTACTCAGCGACCTGTACAGTCCGAGATTTATGATTTTGCAGATCAGTTAGGTATCATGCTCCAAACAGATTTACCTCTATTTGGAGGGTTACGTCCCAATTTATTTGCTGAGGGCGTTAAGCAAGCTGGAGAAATGGAACGTTTGGTGAGAAATCATCCAAGTAATATTTTGATTACTTATATTAATGAAAGATTTCCAAACGGGGAAGGTACACCACAGCGAAATATGTCAAATATTCAGGAATATTATCGTTTTTTTAAAGCTTGTGATCAAATAGTTCTCCAAAATAATCCAGATAGGGTGATTAAAGCAGGTGATGGGGATTATGATCCCCCCTCGCCCGGTCTACCAGACAGTCATTGTTACAACACATGGTACAATGGACATGCACTTGGTTTGGGAGAACTGCATAAAGGGTATTGGCAAAAAGTTAAACCGGGTTGGGCTTATGCATGTGGCGAGTTTGGTTCTGAGGCATTTGATAATTACGAAGTAGTTAAGAAATATTGGCCGAAAGAATGGCTCCCAAAAGACGAAAGTAAACCGTGGAGTCCTGACAAAGTTGCTTTGGCACAAAGTGATAATTTTCATCATATGTGGTATCCAACACCAGTTACCTTGAAGGATTGGATTGAGGCCAGTCAAAATCATCAGGCCTGGGCAACTCGTCTTGTTACGGAAGCATTTCGTAGAGATACCGACATGATGTCGTTTGCGATTCATCTCTTCATTGATGCCTGGCCTGCAGGTTGGATGAAGGCGATAATGGATGTCGATAGAAATCCTAAAAAAGCGTTTTTTGTCTATAGAGATGCGTTAGCACCCATTATGGTAAACCTACGCACAGACCGTTATCACTTTTTTGAACAGGAGGAGGTAAGTATTGAGGCTTGGTTATGCAATGACTTCAATGTGGTCCCAAATAACTATATATTAAGATGGCAATTAGAGGATGATGATAAAGTAATATTATCCTCTCAAAAAGAACCTAAATTCCCCATAAACAGCGCGAAATTTCAGGGCTACATTAAATTCAAGGTACCTAAGGTTCTCGTTCGATCAAAGTACAAGCTACGAATGGCGCTCTTCAATAGCAATGGTGAAGGTGTTTCAGAATCCCTAATTGACCTTGATTTTTTTCCAAAAAAAGCAAAAAATAACAGATCGTCTGTTTATACACCCAGCTCTGAGGGCAAAGCAAGACTCCTTATGGATGAACTTAATGTTAAAACGGTCAATGACATTAATAATTCTAGCGTAATAATAGTTGATAATATTGATTATTATGAGCAAAATAAAAGTTCATTAGATCAGCTGGTAAGGCAAGGAAGAACTTTGATATTACTTGAGCTTCCCGAGGGTGAGTTTAAAATTGGAGAAAGCCAAATTGCAATTGAAAATACTATAATGGGTCAATATTATTTTGTTTCACCCAAGTCGGGTCATTCAATGATGGAGGCTGCCGAGTCAGCTGATTTTAAATTTTGGTACAATGATTCAAAGGGATTAGTGACCCCACTCCTTAACTCTATGATCAAGGCAGATGCTGAATGGCTCCCAATTTTAAAAACAGGAAAAACAACATGGGTCGGTATGGAAGGAGAATATTCTGCCGTAGCAGAAAAAAAAATGGGCCAAGGAAAATATGTGATTTGTCAGTTGCAATTAAATAATCGTATCCTCAATCCTACAGCCTATGCTTTTGCCCTTGACCTGGTGAATTGATGTATTAGTAATAAAGTTAACTTCTATGAAATTATATCTTAGGTTATATCTAATACTTGTTGTGGTGCAGTATACGAGTTGTTCTATTATTACTGAAAATGATAATGAAAAATTACCTAGACCAAACATCATATACATATTCACAGATCAGCAGTTTGGTGGAGCTATGAGTAATGCGGGAAATCAATATTTAAAGACACCCGCCATGGATAAGCTGGCTTCCCAAGGTTTAAGTTTTGATCTTGCTTATTGTACTTTTCCTTTATGTGTACCTTCTAGAGCAAGCATGATGTCAGGACGTATGCCACATGAAGCAGGAATTTTTATAAATACTTATATTTCTGAGGAACCCTTTAGATTTCCAATGCTTGGCAAAATAATGACCGATAATGGCTATAATAGTCATTGGGTTGGTAAATGGCATTTACCTGTTTTAGAAACAGACAAGGACCTTCATGGCTTTCATGAAATCATGGGAGGAGGGGGTTATGGTGGTCTAGATAGCATGAAGGCTATTCAAGCTGTAGAATTTTTAAATAGAGATCATAAAAAGCCATTTTTTCTGGTAGTATCATTGAATAATCCACATGATTGTTGTGAATTGAGTAGAGGGGATGAATTAAAAATGGGGTCTATTCCTGCCCTACCTTCAGTAGATCAGCTACCCCCACTTCATCAAAATTATGAAATTCCAGATCAAGAGCCGGATTATCTAAGAATATTTCAGGATCAGTATCCAAAAGTATTTCCTTCATCATCATGGAACGATCAGGAGTTCAGAGAATACATCTGGGGATATTATAGGCTTGTTGAAAAAGTTGATAAAGATCTTGCCACTATTCTTGATGTATTGGAAGCCTCAGGTTTAGATGAAAATACGGTTGTCATATTTTCGAGTGACCATGGAGATGGACTAGGTATGCATAAGTGGAATCAAAAGTTTTCCTTATATGATGAATCTGCTCGTGTTCCCTTTATTATTTCTTGGAAGGGAAAAGTGCGCGAAGGTAATCGATCCAAAATTCCTATATCTGCAGGATTGGATCTATTACCAACCGTTTGCGATTTCGCAGGTATTGAACCACCCAAAGGAAGTTTGGGCAAAAGCTTAAGGGAAATTGCCTTAGGAAAATCGTCGAATATAAATCGTAAATATGTCGTCACTGAGACTGGATTTGGGATGTGGGCAAATGTTGGTGAAGATATTTTTCAAAAAGCGAGAATGCTTAGGACCGAAAGATACAAATATATAGCGTATGATAAGGGGGATAAGAATGAACAGTTATTTGATATGATTGAAGATCCTGGGGAGATGATAGATTTGTCAGTAAATAACCAATTTTCTGAAATATTAAAACAGCATCAGGAGTATTTAGCAGAATGGCTCAAGAAAACGAATGATTCATTTAATTATATCATTCGCCCTAATTCAATTATTAAATAAACTAATCAATTTCAGGAGATGAGCAGAAATAATTTGACCCAATATTCAGAGATATACAGGAAAGTATTCAAATACCTAAAAATTCTTTTTTTGTGTCTATTATTCTCTTGTAAATCAAAGTCCTCAGAACCGGTCCAACAAAATAGAATAGAAAAAACTATAGATTATATATTTACTTGTAACTTAAAAGATAACGATGAAATTATTTCTAGCTATAAGTCTTATCATAGTGCTGAGGGTGTTTGGCCAGAGGTTACCCGAGCTGCAGAAGTAAGCGGAGCAGATAAAATCCAGATTTATATTCAAGCGACTAGGTTAGTTATGGTTATTTCCCTTCCGGAAATACTTTCATTTGAAGAATTTGATCGGAGATATGCTGGAGCTTCGCCCAAATTGAATGATTGGAATGAGATTATGGTGGCATTTCAGCAAGGGCCTCCTGGAGCAGAAAAAGATCAAACTTGGGTCCAGATGGAAAATATTTATGATTTTAAAAAGTAAAGTTTTAAAGTTTGTTTTCATCTTAATATCTCTAGAGGTTATGGATCAAAATAATTGGATTAAGAGAATAATAACTATAACAGTCCTTAAATAATGCGTAGGCATGTGAGCGAAAGGGAAATTTTTAATAAAAATGGATTTTTAGAAAGAAAAAATCTCTTTAATAAAAAAGAGGTGGCATTGCTCCTTGCTGCAGCAAAAAGCCCAGATGTTACCGATCATGCATTTGAAATGAAAGATAGATTGGGCAAACGATCGAGACTGACTTTATGGTTTACTCCCGGTGATGATACTTTGGGACTCATGTCTCGAAGTGATAGGATTGTAGGGTATGTTCAATATTTATTAGGTGATGGCGAGGTTTGTCATTTCCATTCAAAAGTAATGCAAAAAGAACCTCGAGTAGGGGGGGCTTGGGAGTGGCATCAGGACTATGGATACTGGTATCAGAATGGTTTCCTTTATCCAGATGCCATGCTATCTGTCATGATTGCTCTAACGGACGCGAATAAAGAAAATGGCTGTCTTCAGGTTTTGAAAGGTTCTCATAAAATGCAGCGATTTCAGCATTTATTTACAGGAGATCAACAGGGAGCGGATATTGATTTTGTTCAAGAAGCACGTAAACAACTGGCCTTGGCATATTGTGAACTTCAGGCTGGAGATGTACTTTTTTTTCATAGTAATTTACTACACAGATCAGCGGAAAATTTATCTGAAAATGCCAGATGGTCTATAATATCAGCCTATAACTTATCATATAACATCCCGTTTAAGGAAGAAAATCATTCTTGTATTGAACCTATACGAAGAGTTTCAGATAAGGACTTATTAGATAAAGGATACATGCCTCTAGGGGATGTTGATTTTCTAGAAAAAGAACAAGAACTTAAATCAAAAAGGGGTCAATGTTAGCTTCTTATTTATTAGAAGAATTTATTTTCTATTGGAAGCGAGTTTTAAATTTTTTGATAAGTCTAAATGCTCTAGTATGATGACTAATAAAAAGTATAAATAACATCTATTAAATGAAAAACATACACGAATATCTTCATGCGCTGGATTATATCGTAGTACTGATTTATTTAATCGTGATGGTAGCTATTGGTTACTGGGCAAGTTTTATCAAGGGGAAAAATGAAAAGGAAAATTTATTTTTGGCAGGACAGTCGCTTTCTTGGTCCAGTATAGGACTAACCATGTGGGGAACCAATGTTGGACCGTCTATGCTCGTAGCTTCTGCTGCTTCTGGATTTGTTACTGGAATGGCGGGTGTAAATACCTCATGGTATGCATTTATTTTTATTATGATGCTTGCCATGATTTTTGCTCCTTATTATCATTTTACTAAAGTGAGCACCTTACCAGAGTTTATAGGGAAACGATTTAATAATACATCAAGGGAAGTACTTGCTTGGTATTCGTTGTTATCTATTTTGATAAGCTGGCTCGGTTTGACACTCTATGCGGGGGGAATTCTTGTTGCCCAAATCATGGACTGGTCACTTTTTCCTTCAGTAACAATTTTAGTATTCATATCGGCATTTTTCACCATTGCGGGAGGTCTGGAAGTAATTGCCATTACCAATGTATTTCAAATGATTTTACTCATAGTAGTGTCATTGGGCTTGACTATTGTAGGGATCGTAAAGGTAGGAGGGTTGAAAGAAGTATACAATGCTGTTCCTGCAGATTATTGGCAATTATTTAAATCCAATGAAGATCCAAATTATCCTTGGCTAGCTATTGTTTTGGGCTATCCGGTTCTTGGCATTTGGTTTTGGTGTACTGATCAGTCGATGGTACAATCAGTACTTGCAGCTAAAAATCTAAAACAGGGCCAATTAGGAACAAATTTTATTGGTTGGTTGAAGATAATAGATATGCCACTTTTCTTCTTACCTGGTATTTTATGTTTTATATTATTTCCTAATATTGCTGCACCCGAAGAGGCTTATGCAACTATGGTTACTAATCTCCTCCCCTCAGGGCTTATAGGCTTGGTTATGGCAGTATTGATTGCTGCCTTGATAAGTACTATTGATTCAGCCTTGAATTCGCTAAGTACTATTTTCACCTTAGATATTTATGTCAGAAGATTTAAACCAGAATCAAGTCGAAAGGAGGTTATCAAAATAGGCCGGATTGTAACACTTATCAGTTCTATAATTGGAATATTGATTGCACTCGGTATAAGTAGAATAGAAGGATCAGATATGTTTATTCTCTTTCAATCCGTTTTAGGTTTTCTTGCTCCTCCGATGGCTGTTGTATTTCTAATTGGAGTATTATGGAAAAAAACTACACCAATAGCTGCCAATATAGTTCTTTCTTTTGGTTCAATTTTGAGTATTACAATTGGAATATTTTCTCTTTTGAAAATAGGGGGAGATGATTTTTGGCCACATCCACTGCTATTGTCATTTTTTATTTTTGCTGGGCTAATCTTTGTGATCGTACTAGTTTCGTTGGTTACTATGAAGGATTATGAAGGAAGTCCTTTGCCAAATTTGAAACATACAATTTCAACTTTTAAAGACAGTAAATTAATTTGGTTGCTATGGCTGACCCTTTCTACAATTATGGTGGCACTCTATATTTTTTTCAACTGATGATTATTTTTTTAAGTGCCAAAAGTATTAATAATGGTTAAAAAAATTCCAACTTTTCGAAAAAATAATAGACCTGTTGGATTGGTGCTAGGTGCTGCTGGCTTAGGTGGTGTATGGGGGGGTATTAAGCCATCAGAATCAGTAGAAACTATTCTGTTCGCTTTAGAGAATGATATTGATAGAATAGATACCGCGCCCGCTTACAGTAGATCCGAAGAATTGATAGGCAAGGCCTTGGATGAGTGGACTGGAGTTAGGCCTTTTATAAGTACAAAGGTAGGACGTTTGAATGGGGACAGCGCATTGATTGCTAACCATAATTATCAAATTGATGTGATGGCACATAGTGTACAAAGAAGTATGGAGCTTCTCCGTTGTGAAAAGTTAGATTTACTTTTTTTACACGAACCAGAAATGGTACCATTAGATCAAATCTCTGGGGTGATTGATTTTTTAGTGGATTTAAAAGCAAGGGGTATTGTCAATGAAATTGGTTTTGGAGGAATGCCTACTCAGAATTATTTTGAGTTCGTGCGTGCTGGATTATTTGATGTAGTTATGGGCTATAATAATTTGGATGCTGCTTGTATCGATGGGATGGCTGTGGACATTCCTTTTTTAAAAAACAATCAGATTTCAATATATCAAGGGAGTCCATTGCATATGGGATTACTGGGGAATAGATACGATCTATATACTACAAAAAAACCAGAATGGATGCCTCAAAAAGTCCTTGAAAATGCCAAATCAGTTTTTAAATTGAGCAACCAATTTAGGATTTCTCTTCCTGCTTTGGCTCATAGGTTTATCTTATCAATTCAAGAGGTTGATCACATGGTATTAGGGGCAAAAAACATGATACAACTTAAGCAGACCTTAAACGATTGTACAAAAGGCATATTAGGTGAAAAAATATTTCAAAGCATAGTCGAGAAAATGAAATAACAGAATTTAATACTAATAATTAAAGATGAAGGCAGTAAATATTATTGATAATGAAAACGTAAAAATAAAAGAAATTCAATTGAGGAGTATCAAACCTATTCTATTCAAAACGCCGTTCTATGATGCGACAATGGGTCCTTTTGAATCTTTTAGTCCTTATTTTTTAAAAATAACTGATGACGAAGGTTATTCTGGTGAATGCGAATTTCCTGGACTTTGTTTGGATATTCTTAAAGCTATTTTTTTACCCATTTTGCTAACATCTTCAAAGATGACTTATGATATGTTGTACCATCGACTTTATTGGGGAATTCGTAATGAAGGATTTAGAGGAGGAGCTGCGATGGCACTTGGACATCTTGATAGAATCTTCTACGATTTATTTTCGAGAAGAAAAGGGATACCTGTATTCAGATATTTAGGGTCCAACAATACGGAGGTCAACGCATATGCTAGTGGATGTGGAGTAAATCTTAAAGGAGCGCAATTGTTGGAAGAATGCCTTGCATTTAAAGAAAACGGATATAAAACCCTTAAAATGAAGTTTTGTGGATTTGACACCACTATTACAGAAGACATTAAGAGAATTGATTTTGTGAGAAAAGCGATAGGAGAAGATATGGAATTAGCTGTGGATGCCAATCAATGTATGAATCTGGATAGAGCATTGAGTTTTTCTAAAGAGGCAGAGGCGATGAGTCTTGCTTGGATTGAAGAACCTATTCACTCCGCATCGCTAGAAGAAATAAAAGTATTGTGTGCGAATACCTTTATTCCAATAGCTTATGGAGAATCTGAACGTTCAGAAAAAGTATTTCCTTCCATTATTGAAGCAGGTGTAAGACATCTTCAGCCAATAGCTGGACACATGCTGAGCATTAAAGAATTCTTATCGATTGCCAATCTGGCCGAACATAAAAATTTGGATTTAACTGCAGGAGGTTCTTCTTATTATAATGCCCAATTTGTATCGGCGGCAGGAAAAAATGCCTTATTGGAATTTTTAGAGCCAGTTGTGGGTCTTTTGGATACAATTACAGTAGCTATTCCAAAAGTAAAAAAGGGTCAATTTATTCTTTCTGAAGAGCCGGGTTTGGGAGTAATTATTAATTGGGAAAAATTGAGAAAAGAAAAAAAAATCACCAACGATGCAACTTGGACTTAGTAACAACTGCAAATAAAAATGAGGAGATCAATAATGTCATATTTTTTTAAAACTTATCTTAATAGGGAGGATGTGATATTTAGAGCATCAATATTGGGTAAAAACCACTTTCCAAAAGACACTTCTCAATCTCATGAATAACGTAACGAAAAAACAGTTAGTTACAAGACTAAGAGAAGGTGATAAAACCGCCTTTACCTTGATTTACTATGAATATATAAATAAGCTTTATTTTTATTGTTTCCGATTTGTTGAGTCTAATGAGATGGCTGAGGAGTTGGTTCAGGAAATATTTATTAAACTATGGGACCTACGCAATTCATTAAACCCTAATTTGTCATTCGATGCATTTCTTTACAGAATAACAAAAAATCATACAATTAATCATATAAAAAAGAAGGCGTTCGAAAATCGAGTTAAAAAAGAAATCGTCTATAGATCATCTTACAAGGAAAATGAAACAGAGAATAGAATTCTAATGAATGAAACTTCTAAACTTCTAAATTCTGTAATAGAAAGGCTACCTGAAAAACGTCAATTGATCTATAAAATGCGTAAGTTGGAAGGTTTTGATAATTCTGAGATAGCATCTAAATTGGGGATATCAATAAATACGGTTCAAGCACAACTGGTGAAGGGGTCTAAGTTTGTTAAAAAGCATGTTTCTTATTTCCAGGAAGTTTACTAAGGATTTTTAGAGTTCAGTCATTGTGTATACTTTATAATATAAAGTTAAACCATGGTTCTGAAATAAATCTGATTCCTTATGCCTAAGTTCTGATGTATATCGAAATCGAACTAATCAGCAGTAAATTTATTTTAATAATCACTAAACAGTAGCCTGCTTGTCTTATCCTGCCTCTTTGATACTTGAGATGGTTACACCCATGCCACCATCAACACGAATGCCTTGACCCGTCATAAATGAACCTTTTTCACTAGCCACGAAAGCGACCAATTCACCAATTTCTTCAGGTTTACCGATTCTTTGAGTCAAATGCATATTATGGCAATCTTGCAGAACTTCTTCTGGGTTGGTAGTTTGTGCAATGGAATCCTGAAGCATGGGTGTATCAACTGAACCAGGACAAATGGCTACGCAACGTATATTAGGGGCATAGTCTACCGCGATGCTTCTGGTCAACCCTAATAGTCCAGTTTTGATAGTAGTATAGGCTGCGACATTGGCTTGCGACATGTAAGCTTGAACGCTGGAAATAATTATGACAACCCCTTTGCCAATCTTTTGCATAGAGCGAATAGCATATTTACTGCATAAAAATGAGCTTTTTAAATTAATATTCATGGCTTGATCCCATTCTTCCTCGGTCGTTGATGTAACGGTACCATAAAATTGAACGGCTGCATTGTTTACAAGGATATCGACCTCCCCAAAAATAGCTATGGCTGAGGCAAATGCTTTTTCTACATTTCGAGCTACTGAAACATCACAATGAATAAAGTTTGCCTGATCTCCAACGGCAGTTGCCAATTCTTTACCCTTTGCAATGTCTATATCGAGAATAGTTACATTATGGCTATCTCGGGCAAATATATTAACGCAGGATGCGCCAATACCTTTGGCTCCACCCGTGATAATGACATGTTTTTTATTATCCATAGTTTTATAAATGAGATACTAATTTTAAACCTTTTACACCCATATCAATTTTGCTTATGTGCCAACCTCCTAAATTTGCTGAATATAATTGATCAAAATTTTGGCCTCCAAAGGCAACATTAGTTGGATTACACAAGGTGTGTGAATCCCAGTCATGTACTAATTCTGTAACTTCTCTATTTGGAGTTACCTTGAATATTGTATTAGGTGTATAGCAAGCCACATACAAATTTTCGTCATCGTCAAAGCAAATTCCATCTGGGACGGTTTTTGGTAAAGTACAAAATACTTCGCGCTCACCTGCTGATCCGTCAGGGTGAATGACTACACGCTCAATACCAGGTAGAAAGGAGGAAACCACATAAAGAAACTTTTCACCTTTTCCTAAGGCAATCCCATTAGCAAAATAAAATAAATGGTTAGTCCATAATTGCCCAGATCCATTTTTATCAAATTTTACTATTTTCCCTTTTAATTTTTTGGATTCAACGCTATCGGAAACATATAAGCTACCTTTTGTATCAAATGCTGCATAATTCGGGATTATGAATTTATGACCTGGGACTTCATCAGCCAATAAATGTAGCTTCATATCAGCCAATGTAAGTTTCCACATGCACTGCTTGCCCATATCACAAATAGCTAACCATTCGGCACCTGGGCTAAACGCAATCCCTAATATAAACCCATTGGTACTTATTAATTCTTCAATATTTTTACCATTATTGGTTATTCTATAGATTTGACCCCCTTCTCCACCGGCCCAAATAGACCCATCAGGATGAACTGCAACGCACTCAGGATGATCAAAACCTCTTGCATAAACGGAAGTTTTATTTAACATTATTATTTATTTTATTGATCATTTGATTCATCAACACTAAAAGCATTTAATTCTGTATTTACTGTTTCCATCGCTTCTAATCTCAGCCATTCTCCTCGATCTATTGAAGATTGAGGATCATCGGTCCATTTTGTTGTCCATGGCTCCAAAGCCACAGTATAGGCATTTCCCCAAAATGGAGCATCCAACGTTCCGTATCTATCTTGCCAGCACCAAACATATTTGAAAAATGAGGCATCCCATTCTAAGCCAAAACCGATTTGTTTTTTTGTATTCATAATGGTGTATTTCCCTACTTCTCCAAATCCAGATAAGTAGGATAAATCTAAATAGGGACTGGCTCCAGCTTTTGGGATTATACTGGCATCATCGGTTTGACCATTTACGGTAACAGCTGCTGGCCAGTTAGTTTCAATACCTGGTTTAAATCTTCTATTATTATCCATAATAGGTTCAGCAATCATTTTGGTTGCGTTGATATTGATTTTAGTTTCATCTTCAAGAAAAGGAAGCCCAAAGGCGATATGCTGCCCCCATACCATATCATAGTGAGTATGTCCTTCATTCTTTACAGAAGCTTTAATGTTTAGAATTGGGCTATTTTTTGTAATTGTAAGCGTTTTTTCAACTAAAAGTGGCGTTCTCATGGGACGGGTCCAGCATTTAAAAGAAACTTGTTCATCGTTATCTTCAAGTATGGCATAATCCCATGGAATACCCCAAACCTCACCGTGCTGACCGAGAGATGCTCCTCTATAATTAAAGGGTTCCGAATTAGGTAGTGTCTCCTGCCAACCACCGTAATAATAGTCTTCCATCTGATTATTAGTATCCCTTTTTTGGGCGAAAACCTGACTTGGATTTTTGATGTCACCCGGAAGGCGTAAAAGAAAATTTAAATCCTGTGGTTTATATCGAAACTCAAATATATCAGCACCCCGACCCACCAGTACTCCGATTTTGATAAGATCATTTTCTAACCAAATGACCCTCATATTATTATAATTCCATTTGTCCGTTATCGTGCATTGATTATTCGAGAATTTCATCTTATATCTAGGGATTGAAGAGCTGCTTTCATATAACCCATGGCAAAGGCCATTCCAGTGTGCCAAGGACTACTTGAATTCATTTCTGGCGTATGATCAGGAATCAGGATGCCTTGATAATCATTGGCTTTCAATATTTTCAGTGCCTTGAGCATATCGATATCTCCTTCATCAACAAATGCTTCTCTGTAATGGGGTACTTTCCCCACAACATTTCTAAAATGAATATAACCAATCTTGTTGATTTTTGAATATTTGTCTAGACTTTCGTAAACGTCACTATTTGCCATTTCCTGTATGGTACCCATGCAAAACTCTAATCCATTTGAGGGACTATCAACAGTAGATAAAAGTTTATCATAAAGTTCAGGTTTATAGATTAATCTGGCAGATCCTCTCAAAGATTCAAGGGGAGGATCGTCTGGATGTGCTACTAAACGAACATTATTCTCTTCAGCTATGGGCATAACTCTTGAGAGGAAGTATTCAAATCTTTGCCATAGTTCCTCAGTCTCAACGGGAGGGATCGTCCCTTTAGGGGCATCTGGATCATATACCATATTCCAAATCATGCCATTGGGGATAGGGGTAGTACTATCTATTTTACTTTTATCAAAAACCACAGAATTAGAATTACCACGGCCAAATTTACCACTTGACCACCCCCAAACACCTGCCAAACTAAAGTAGTAACCTAAAATAGGGATACCCGCTTTCCCAATATTTCGAATCATATATTTTAGGTTTTCAAGCTGTTGATCTTTTTTAGGACCATCTAACAGTATATCGTACCAGTGTGAGGGATCAAAATTTTCTATTGCCTCCCATTTCAATCCATGAGATTCAATCTGCTTCTTAAGAGCAATCAATTGGTCGTATTCCCAAAGTTTATTTTGATTTTTGGTCACTCCCCAACCTTTGAGATAATCTTGCATCAACTCAGGATTATTACCATCACTATTGAAATAATCTACTAAATGGACTACCAAATGAGTGGCACCTGCTTGTTTGGCAAATTCAAAATTATTATCGTTTAATAATGACTTATAAAGACCAAGACCTAATTTCATTTCATAAAAGTTTAGTTGTTTAAAAATCTAAAAATTATCTTTCTCTCTAAATTACTTTCATATTGTATTACAAATTATACTCTATTTTGGACTATCCAATTTTAATTTATATTATGAATAAAATTAAAACAACTCCATAGTAATCCTATATTGAATGATAATTGTATATTCAGTGTAAAAGATCTTATCTAGCTTAAACCATTAATTAAAAAGTCTAAAAAGTAGGTTACATCAACATAAAACTCAAATCGAACAGGGGTTATTTTACTAGTGATAAGCAGTCAATCATATTTCAAACTATATTTAAAAGGTTCCATGCAAAAAATTGATGCTCAAATTAATCTCAGATACGTCTATTTTTTAGCTGCGGTGGCTTCTATCGGTGGCTTTGTATTTGGTTACGATGCTGCCGTCATTGCAGGAGCGATAGGCTTTCTTCAAACAAAATTTGAATTGACTGCAGCTATGACAGGCTGGGCGGTTTCCAGTGCAATTGTGGGTTGTATCTTAGGCGCATCTATTGCCGGACATTTAAGTGACTTATACGGGAGAAAAAAAACACTCATTGTTACGGCTATCCTTTTTTCTATTTCGGCTATTGGTTCGGCTATACCTATTGATATGGTACAATTTTCTATTGCCCGATTAATCGGAGGATTAGCCGTCGGAGCGGCATCCATGTTGGCTCCGATGTATATTTCTGAGATTGCACCTGCCTCAATAAGGGGGAGATTGGTTACTCTATATCAACTGGCAATTGTTCTGGGAATCATGATTATTTATTTTGTAAATATGGTTATCGCTGGTTTGGGTAACGAAACTTGGAATATAGAAATGGGGTGGAGAATGATGCTTGCTTCGGAAAGTCTACCAGCACTTTTATTTCTAATTATGCTTCTTTTTATTCCAGAAAGCCCTAGATGGATGGCCATGAAAAACAAAGATCAGAATGCTTTGCAAACGCTTACCAAAATATATGGTATTGAACGAGCGCAAGGAGTTTTAGATGAAATTAAAGGATCATTGAATGAAGAAAAAGGAAGGCTTAGGGAGTTGCTTGAACCTGGAATAAGAAAGCCAATGGTAATTGGAATTTTTTTGGCAATCTTTTCTCAAATTACTGGTATCAATGCCATCATGTTTTATGCCCCAGAAATTTTTAAAAGTATAGGGTTTGGAACAGATTCTGCATTATTTCAAACGGTAATTATTGGAATATTTAATACTGGATTTACCTTGGTAGCACTTTGGTTGGTTGATAAGCTAGGTAGGAAAACATTATTGATTTATGGAGTAGGAGGGATGGCTCTCTGTTTACTTGGTTTAGGTTCAGCTTTTCAATTTAATTTTTCAGGCCCATGGGTATTGATATTCATATTGGGCTATATCGCTTTTTTTGCAATATCTTTAGGCCCTATTCCCTGGGTAATTCTTTCTGAGATTTTTCCAACTAAAATGAGAGGTTTAGCCATGTCTATCTCCACGTTAACCATGTGGTCGGCAGTATATTTTGTTTCACAGTTTTTTCCTATTCTTATTGAAAAAATAGGAAGTGCTTTTACCTTCTGGATTTTCATGACAAATGCCATTGTATTGCTCTTTTTCACTGTTAGAATCATTCCAGAAACCAAAGGTAAAACGCTTGAGGAAATAGAAAAAAGTTGGAGTATAATTGATTAAATAGTGTTGCTCTTAAAAAGTATTTTTTTTGAAAAAGTATTTTTGATAATTTTTTAAATCCTAAAAAAAAGGATAGTTTTTAAATATCAAAAAAGTCTAAAAAAATGACTATAAACAAGTTTTTTGACAGTAAAATCAATAAATTCACGTACTAGTTAGTAATGTTTTTCGATCAATGGAATGGTTATTCGATAAAATAAGCATTGATCAGGTTTTCAGTAATTAAAATCATCTACGATCCCAGATGATTTGAGTAGCTAAATAGGGCAAAGTTCACCTATTGATTCTACCCATATCAAACGCTTCTTTTATTGATAATTTCAATTATTATTTCTCCAATAATTGTAATTGTTATAAATATTCCCAGACAAGGTTTGTTTTCCTTCTGTATTTCTGTAATAAATTCAGAAACCTTATACATATATTCACTTTATCTAAAATAATAATATGAGACAAACTGCTCACTCTCTTCAAGATATAGAAAAAAAGCTTTTCAGTGCGGTCATTGCGGATGCATTAGATGGGCTTGGTTATCGCAATCAATCTCCTAATATTTCTTTTAGAGCCTATACGGGTATTTATAAAATGGTGGGTCGATGTAAAACAACTCTATGGGCAGACATGTATCACGACGATCTAAACCCTTATGAATTGGAGTTAAAAGCAGTAGATAGCTGTGAGCCCGGTGATATTTTAATAGCAGCTGCCGGTGGATCCACTCGATCAGGTATCTGGGGCGAGCTTTTATCGACAGCTGCACGAAATAGAGGTTGTCGAGGCGCAATTGCCCATGGTGGCATCAGAGATATTGCACAAATGAGAGAGATGGAATTTCCTGTTTTTGCCACAGATACAAGTATTTATGATAGTCTACATCGACAGAGGGTCATTGATATTGATATTCCTGTTGAAATCGGTGGAGTAACTTTTATCCCAGGAGCATTATTATTCTGTGATGGAGATGGTATTATTGTAATCCCTCCTGAGGTTGAAGTGGAAGCAATCGAAAATGCAATGACTAAGGTGGAGGCGGAAAATATAACAAGAGATGAAATTAGAAAGGGAATGAAAGCGGCAGATGCTTATAAAAAATATGGGGTTTTATAACATGCATTTTTTTGACTTAAGTATTTTATTTAATCAAATAAATTTATAAAAGCAAAAGGGATAATGTTCACAGCTCAATAATAATACTTGTCCACTAATGCCTAAAGCTGAAATTTAAAACTCTTGGGAGAGAAAAAACCTGATTTGAATATAATGTATTATTTACTTTCTTTGACTAGGCGTATTTTGCGGAATAGATTGGGTTTAGTTTTTTATGGAATGATATTCATAATTTCTTGCTCCATTGATAAGCCTCATGAAATTATTACCGCTGAAAGAAACTTGCCAGAAATTATTGATTATAATTTCCATATCAAGCCAATTTTATCAGATAAGTGTTTTGCATGTCATGGACCAGATGCTCAAAAACAGCAGGCTAGTTTAAGATTAGACAAGGAGAGCAGTGCATACGCTCGCCTTATAAGCGGTCATGGTAGCGCCATAGTTCCAGGAGAAATCTCTAAAAGCTTACTAGTGGATCGAATTTTATCTGAAGATGAAGAGCTCATGATGCCACCTCCTGAAACAAATTTAAATTTAACTGATACAGAAAAAGCAACTTTAATTAAATGGATAGAGCAAGGGGCTGAATACAAACCACATTGGGCTTTTATCAAACCAAAAGCATATGTAGTACCCATGAGTGGCTCTGATTGGGCAAAAAATGAAATTGATCATTTTATTGCCAACAAATTAGATCTTTTTGATATTCAACCAGCGCCGGAAGCAAATCGTGAACAATTAATAAGGCGCGTATTTTTCGATTTGACAGGTTTGCCCCCAACAATTTCTGATTTAGATTATTGGTTGAAAAATTCCTCATCGAACTATTTTGAATTATTAGTAGATAGCCTTTTAAGTCTGCCGGCATATGGTGAAAGAATGGCGGCTCATTGGTTAGATGTTGCAAGATTTGCAGATTCTGAAGGCTATCTAGATGATTATCATCATACTTTTTGGCCATACAGAGACTGGGTGATCAATGCTTTTAATAAGAATCTCCCTTATGACCAATTTATTTCGTGGCAAATTGGTGGGGATCAATTTCCCAATGCGACGCAAGAACAGAAGTTGGCTACAGCTTTTAATAGAAATCATAAGCAAAACTCGGAAGGAGGGGTTATTCCCGAAGAATTTAGGGTAGAGTACGTAGTTGATCGGACCAATACATTGGGCTCTGCATTCATGGCCTTAACGGTTGGTTGTGCTCGATGCCATGATCATAAATATGACCCAATCAGTCAAAAGGAATATTATCAGTTATTTGGCTATTTTAATTCAAATATTGAACGGGGGGATGGGATTTTCAGCCTTAATGGAGTTGAAAATGGTCAAAAAGTACCCAATGAATATTCAATGAATGCAGGTCCGGTCTTGCCATTATTAAACGAGGAAACAGAGGCTATTCGAGAATTTCTATTAAATCAAATTGAAGATAAAAAGGAAAGTATTGCTCAGCTTTCAAGCGAAAATGAAGACTACTTTAAGCAATGGAGAGATCAAAAAAGATCTCAGCAAGATCTTGAAAAGGTAGTCTCTGCAGCTACGGTAACTTATCTTACATTTGATGCAATGGCCAACGGAAAAGATGTTGATCGAGCCAAAGGAGCTGCTCGTCCTACGTATTCAGGAAAAATAGTTTCGGTTGATGGAAAATTCGGGAAGGCTGTACGAAGTGATGCCGAGGGTAAGTATGTGGCAGAAGGTAAGAGGGCAATATTTGAGAGAGTTGACCCGTTCACCGTGAGTTTTTGGATCAATACGCCAAAAGTTTTTGATAATGCCCATGTCATTTATAATGGTAACAATAGAATACAGGGCTATCGAGGTTGGGATGTTGTATTAAAAGAAGGTCATTTACATTTTAGATTAAGTCATGCGCATCCCTATCAATCTTTGGATATTAAAACAGATTTTCCAATTTCGATTGATAAATGGCTTCATTTTGTATGGACCTATGATGGATCGAGTCAGGCGGAGGGTATGCGATTATATCTTAATGGAAAAGAGATAGCTACGGTCATTGAACGTAATTTTTTGTATCGATCCACAAAACCATTTTTGGAGTTGGAACCCACCATATATATGCCTTATGAGGGTTTAATTATAGGGAATCGACACTACGATCAAGATTTTACAGGTGGACTTATTGATGAAGTGCGTATTTTAAACAAAGAGTCAGATGACTATGTGGCAAAGTATCTTTTTGACCCCTCCTTAGCTACCTTTGATTTTATTCAATCCTTAAATAGAAAGACATCAGAACTGAGATTATTTTATAATCTATTCATCGATAGTAAAATCGAAAAAAGTCGTGAAAAATTAAGACTTGTTCAAAACAAAGAATTGGTTTTAATCGATACTGTCCAAGAAATAATGGTCATGGAGGATTTTACTGAGAAAAGGCCAACTCATGTGTTGGAGAGAGGAGTTTACAGCGCCAAAGGAGAGTTAGTAAATAATGATGTTCCCAATGCTATTTTTGCAATGCCTAAAGAGCTTCCTCGTAATCGATATGGTCTTGGTAAGTGGCTCACCCATCCTGAACATCCACTTACCGCCCGAGTTGCCGTAAACCAGATGTGGTATCTCATGTTTGGCAGGGGTATTGTAGAAACGGTCGAAGACTTCGGGAATCAAGGAGCCATACCTACACATCCAGAATTACTCGATTGGTTAGCTATTGATTTTCAACAACATGGTTGGGATCTCAAGCGTTTAGTACGTCAAATGGTACTTTCTGCAACCTACCGTCAATCTTCGGTAATACGGCCTAAACTAGAAAAGATAGATCCAGATAATAAGTTATTGACAAGAGGGTCAAGATACCGAAGATCAGCAGAAATGATTAGAGATAATATTTTGGCAACCAGTGGCCTCTTAAATCAAACAATAGGTGGAGTCTCTACATTTCCTTACCAACCTGAAGGATTATGGAAGGAAGCTGATGTTCATGATTTTTTTCCAGGTTATGAGATAGATTTTAATGCAGGTCTATATCGAAGGAGTATTTATACTTTTTGGAAAAGGAATATGCCACCTCCAAATATGTTAATTTTTGATGCCTCAAGTAGAGCCGAGTGTGAGGTTAGGCGGCAGCGCAGTAATACTCCTCTTCAAGCTTTGGTTTTACTTAATGACCCTCAAGTCATAGAAGCTTGCCGATCATTGGCTGAGAATGCTTGGAAAGCATCTGACTATAATTATAGCGAGGCTATTAATAGGATTTTCAGATCACTCACCAGTCGAAAACCCAATATTAGAGAAATGCAGATTCTTAATGATCAATATCAGGAAGAGTTGATGTATTTTGAATCAAATCCAAAAGATGTTTCGATGTTTTTGAATATTGGAAATAAGTCTCTGGAATTACCGCTTTCAACTAGTAATTTGGCGGCGTTGGCTCGAATAACTAATACCATAGTTAATACTACAGAGGCTTATTATAAAAATTAGTTGGTAGATATAAAGAGAATACAATGAAAGATCTCACAGAATTACAAAATGCATTATATCAAAAAAATCGGCGAGACTTCCTTCGAACAACTACTAAAGGAATGGGGGCAATGGCGCTTAGTTCTTTATTGTTTCCTGATTTTGCGAAGGGACAAAATATTGATGCTTCGTCACAAATCACCATGAATGGAGGAGTTTTAGATGGATTTCACCATGCGCCTAAAGCCAAGCGCGTTATTTATTTATTTCAAGCTGGTGGGCCGAGTCAAGTTGAACTTTTCGATTATAAGCCAGAGTTGATGAAAAGATGGGGCCAAGAAATTCCCGATAGTGTTCGTGGTAAGCAACGACTTTCAGGTATGCTATCGGCGCAGTCAAGTTTTCCAATGGTTGGTTCTAAATTTCCATTTACCAAACACCCAGAAACGGGAGGGCATTTCAGTAGTCTGGTTCCACATATATCGTCTATTGCAAGTGATATATGTGTTGTGAATTCCATGTATACAGAAGCCATCAATCATGAGCCTGCAATCGTTTTTATGCAATCTGGATCGCAACAGGTTGGGCGTCCTTCAATGGGATCATGGATGAGTTATGGCTTGGGTAGTTCCAATAAAAATTTACCTTCTTTTATCGTTTTGCATTCTCGAGGAAAATCAGAAACTCAAAACATAAATATGCAAGCTTGGAATAATGGCTTTTTGCCTTCTCATCACCAAGGTGTTCGGTTTAGATCTGGTGTAGATCCTGTTCTCTATTTGTCAAATCCAGCAGGTATAGATAGCCAAAGTAGAAGAAGAGAGCTTGATTATTTGAAGGAGTTAGAGGCCGAGCAAAAGGCTATTTGGGGAGATGCAGAAATTGACTCTAAATTGAATCAATATGAAATGGCATACCGGATGCAAACAAGTGTCCCAGACGTTTCAGATGTATCAGATGAACCTGATTATATATTTGAAATGTATGGTCAAGAGGCAAGACAGCCCGGAACCTTTGCAGCTAATTGCTTGATGGCCAGGCGACTGGCTGAAAGAGATGTTTCTTTTATTCAACTTTACCATATGGGTTGGGATCAGCATGAAAATTTACCCAATGAAATTCAGCAACTTGCCAAATCAAGTGATCAAGCATCTGCCGCTTTAGTAAAAGACCTCAAGCAAAGAGGTTTGCTTGAGGATACTTTGGTAGTTTGGGGTGGTGAATTTGGGAGGACTAGTTTTTCTCAAGGTCCATTAACGAAAGATAATTACGGGCGTGACCATCATCCCAGATGCTTTAGTATGTGGATGGCTGGTGGGGGGATCAAGCCGGGAACAGTATACGGTGAAACAGATGACTTTAGTTATAATATTGTTAAAGATGGTATGCATGTACATGACTTTCAAGCTACTTTATTGCATTTATTAGGAGTTGATCATGAGCGCTTGACTTTCAAGCATCAAGGGCGTAGATATAGGCTTACAGATGTACATGGACGAGTCATGAAAGATATATTGGCATGAGTATCAATGTCTATGTGAGTGGAGTTTTCATCTTTTCAAAAGTAAAGAGTACTAAAATATGATAAAATCAAAGAGAGAATTTGTAAAAAAAACGGGAAGTGCTTTAGCATTAAGTACGACAGGATTTTCTTTCAATATTATTTCAAGGGATACCGTTGCTGATCAGGAAATTATAGGTCATGGAGATTTTCAGTACAAGGTTCATAAAGATTGGGGAACACAAAACCCAAATAAAGTTCCTGTACAAGACTGCCATGAAATGGTCCAGACCGAAGATGGAAGATTATTTTTACTTACCAATGAAACCAAAAATAATATCATTATTTATGATCGTTCAGGGAAGGTATTATCGGTTTGGGGCCATGCATTTCCAGGTGCTCATGGCCTGACCCTCAGTCGAGAAGGTGCTCAGGAATTTTTGTTTATCACAGATTTAATAACTCATGAGGTATATAAAACGACTTTAGACGGTCAGGTTATTATGACGATACCTTATCCACAAGAAACAGGTTTGTATCGTTTAAAAAAGCAGTTCATGCCAACAGAGGTTGCTGTAGCCCCCAATGGAGACTTTTTTATCACAGATGGCTATGGACTTCAATATGTAATTAAATATGACTCTAAAGGAAATATATTAAAAGTATTTGGTGGATTGGGGAGTGGGGATGACTTGTTTGCCAGTAGGTGGACCGCTCATGGCGTGTGTATTGATACAAGGAATAATGCGGATGAGCCTACCTTAATTGTCTCCGCAAGACACGAAAACTTATTTAAATGGTTTGATTTAGATGGAAATTTTTTGAGACAAATTTACTTACCGGGAGCATTTTTAAGTCGTCCTGTAATACATGAAAATGAACTTTATACTGCGGTATTAAATTCTGAGATGCCATGGGCTGTATCGAATACAGGCTTTGTTATGATTTTGAATAAAGAAAATAAAGTTATTTCTAACCCGGGGGGTACTGCTCCAGTATATAGGGATAATAAACTCCAAACACTCAAACAAAAAGAGTCCATATTTATGCATCCTCATGATGTGTGTATTGATGATGATCTTAATATTTACGTATGCCAGTGGAATTCTTCAAAAACCTATCCAATTAAGCTTGAACGTATTTGATTAGTGGAAAGCAATTCAAAAATATTGATCAACTTATAATTTGATAGAGAATGATGAGATTAAAAAGTATAAAATGTGCAATGAGTTATCGCTTGCAAAATAATCGGAGTATTTATTCGGGAGTGATTGGCTGCTATGTTGCCCTAATAATGAAACGAATTTTAAACGTAGATTTAGCTAAAAAACGCTTTTCATATCATTTTCAGTAATGAGAGTATTAAAAATGACAAAATCAGGATGTAATTATTTACTGTTGATTGTTTTTTATTTAATAATATTTCAATCACGAGCAACCGTTCACCTACCGGCTATTTTTAGTTCAAATATGGTGTTACAGCAAAATCAAGAAGTAGCCATATGGGGGTGGGGTACCCCTGCAGAAAAAGTCACAGTAACCGGTAGCTGGAATAACCGGTCACTAGAGGCAATCATCAGTAGCAATGCCAAATGGCGGATAACGATGCAAACGCCAAATGCAGGAGGCCCTTATTCTATTAAGATTGAAGAGCAAAATACCCTGATTTTAGAAAATATATTAATTGGAGAGGTTTGGATCTGTTCAGGTCAATCTAACATGGAAATATCTGCTACGGGTTTGTTTCCTTTCGATAATGCAATGGAAGAAGTCACAAATTCCAATTATCCCAATATTCGTTTATTTCACATTGAAAAATCTACAGCTGATACACGGCAAGAAGATTTAATAGGTACATGGACTGAATGTAATCCACAGACAATGAAGACATTTAGTGGGACAGCTTACTTCTTTGGTCGCACATTGCATAAAGACCTCGATGTCCCTATAGGTTTGATTCATGCCAGTTGGGGAGGTACTGGCGCAGAGGTTTGGACAGATTCAGAAATAATTAAGGGTGACACAAATTTTTCTAAAAATGCTGAGAAGCTGCTCACTTCTGTATGGTGGCCTACAGAAAGTGGATCTGCCTTCAATGCTATGATCGCACCGATTATTCCTTTTGGAATGGCGGGTGTTATCTGGTATCAAGGAGAGTCTAATAAAATGGCACCTTTAAATTACGCTCGACTTTTTCCAATTATGATCCGACAATGGAGAGAAGAATGGGATAAAGAATTTCCTTTCTATTATGTTCAAGTAGCACCATTCAGCCAAGATCCACCTTTTCAAGGTGTGTTGTTAAGGGAAGCGCAGCTTAAGTCCATGAGTGTACCCAATACAGGTATGGTAGTGATCAGTGATATTGCCGATATTGATAATATTCATCCAACGAACAAACAACAAATAGGTTATCGCCTCGCTCAATGGGCACTATCCAAGACTTATGATAGGCTAGATATCATTTATTCAGGTCCAGTTTATCGAGAAATGAAAATTGAGGGAAAAAGTATTAAGCTCATATTTGACTTTGCAGAAAATGGTTTTTTTGTAAAAGGAGGAGAATTGGTGCATTTTGAAATAGCAGGTAGGGACAAACGATTCCTACCTGCCAAAGCAATAATTCATAAAAATATGATTGAGGTATTCAATAAAAAAGTTATAAATCCCATAGCTGTTAGGTTTGCTTGGGATAATACAGCAATACCAAATCTTTTCAATGTTGGAGGACTACCCGCTTCATCTTTCAGAACGGATGATTGGGATATGGAATATTTAGATCGGAAAAATTAATCAACTAATATAATGGACTTTGGATTTAAGAAATTTAAATATTTAAACAAATGAATTTTGAATTATTTCTAGGTCGTTTTCATCCTTTATTAGTTCATCTTCCCATTGGATTTTTACTTTTAGCTGCTATTTTGGAACTGCTGTCAAGGATTTTTAAAAGTAAATTTAATAATCTTGATTCGGCAATTTCGATTTCACTTTTTTGTGGCGGTCTGGGTGCCATTGGTTCAGCCATATTAGGATATTTGCTATCTGATGGGGGAGGATACGAAGCAAATACCTTGTTTTGGCATAAATGGTTAGGAATTAGTTTAGGTTTTTTATCATTTATTGGGTGGGCAGTGAAAGTCGGTTATATTAAATTTCTGCAAGGATCATCTTCACTAATTGCGGGTACCTTGGTTATCATTGTCTCAATTACGGGACATTTAGGAGGGAACTTAACCCATGGGAGTGATTATCTTTTTGTTTATGCACCCCAGATCATTCAAAAAATTATGGGTATGCAGATGGAAGAAAAAGCTGAAATGCCTGTAAGGCCAGATTCAGTGATGATTTTTGAACACTTGATTAAACCCACTTTGAGAAGTAAATGTACAAGATGCCATAATGAAAATAAGAAAAATGGAGGATTGCTCATGACCTCTAAAGATGGACTTGAAAATGGAGGTTCAAATGGCGCCATTATTGTTCCTGGAAAAGCTCTTGAGAGCGCTTTGTTCGCTCGAACAATATTACCACACAGCAGTAAAAAATTTATGCCACCTGTAGGAGAACCCTTGAACTATAGCGAATTGAAAATTTTGGAATGGTGGCTGAAAATAGGAGCATCCTTTGAAACGAGTATTGCTCAGTATGAAGTACCTGAAGAAATTCAGTTGATACTATTGCGTGATTATGGCGTAGATTCAAAATTAAAACCCTATTTTGAGAGGATTCACGTACCCCAGTTATCTGAAAGTCAGATTAGTGAAATGATCGTATTGGGCTTACGCGTAAAGCCAATAGCAAATGGTAATAATTTATTAAGTATCAAGCCCAACACAATTACATTCAACAAAGAACAAGAAGCGGTTATTCTTCGATCTAAGGACCAAATCACTTGGTTAGATCTAAATGGAAAAAATGTAGAAGATGGAATGTTAGTGTCAGTAGGTCAACTCACAAATTTGACTACTTTGAATTTAAATAATAACCCGATAACAGATGAGGGATTGGCTAATATTACTGAATTGAAACATCTTGAAGTGCTTAATTTGTATGGAACTTCAGTTACGGATAATAGCTTATTATACCTTAAGAATTTATCTGCACTCAAGAGGATATACATATGGAAAACTGAAATTTCAAAGCAAGGGGTCAATGACTTAATACAAGAAATTCCTGGGCTGCAAGTAGTTGGTGGAATTGATAGCAACTGATTTATTTAATTCAATTTCATCTCTATTAACATGATTATACTTTGTAAATGATAAGCTTTTAAGTTTAAAAAGGATAATGAGTCAATGTTTGATAACCATCAGTTTATAGATTTTTCAAATTATGTTTTGAATCAAAAAAAGTTACCTACGCTGATTTTATAATTTTTTTAACCAATCAATTAATACTTCATGTTGCTCACGCTGAAATCTGCAGATGTCATCAGGAGTTATAAAAGATAAACCATCTTCCCAATTATTTTGGACAGATGCGATGCACTTTTTTATATCAATTATATCTGTAAATCGATCTTTTACAGGTGAATAAATCAGACAATTTCTAGGTGCAATTAAGCCAATAATATCTTCATAATCGTATGGAATTTTTGATTCTTGATCATGGTACAAACCTAATTTGGGTAGTATGTGATGCCATTGCCAGTATTTTCGAATTCCACCTGTAGATTTATCATCGTTATCAGTTCGCATGGGTGTAAAGCCGCTGAAGGAAGCGATTCCGGAAATCCGTGTATCCAATGCTGCTGCATAAAGTCCTACCATTCCACCATAGGAAAAACCGAACACATATATTTTCGATGGATCTGTTGGAGGTACTGGGGAAGCTGAAATACCTTTTCCGTCAACTAAATAATCAATGACTTCACTGACATCAGATACGGCTCGACCGAGTAACGACCAATGAGGATATTTTTTGTAAAAATTAAATGCATGGGTAAGATGATCTCCAAAGCCAAATTGATCATACATGACCACTTTATATCCTTCCATTGCTAGTTTATAGTATATGGCAATACCTTTTTCACGCCACTCGGTCTTATCCAAACCAAACCCAGTACCATCTACCCCATAGCCTTCGTTACTACCATGGGAGTAATTCCATGGATGCAGCCAAATAACTGTCCCTTTATATTCTTTTAGCTGATCAACATAAATAATATTTCCTTGCATTTCATTACCAAAAGAAAATGGAACTCGTTTTATGATTATGTTTTCAGGCATCCATCGGTTTCTGAAACCTGAAGGAATGGGCAGGTTATCTTCATTAATGATATAATATTTTTTTATTTCTTGTGATTTCAAGGGTTTTTCACCAAGCATCCAATGTATTTTAGTTACTAAACCAGCATCCTCCGTAGGAGTTAAGTCTTCTTTTCTTTGCTTTGATCTCCATATTTCCCAATTAAAATTGTGATATAAAACTTCTGGAAAATCCTTCTTGCTTTTTGTTCCTAAACCAAAAGTCATATCAAAAAAGTCAAACATATGTTGTGTATGACTGTTTGTAATTGGACCATGATTACCTTTTCGGTAACTCAGATAGATATTGTCTTCAGCACCTAATAGTTGATAAGCTTTTTTTGCATTCAGATAGTTCCTCTCCACTCCAAAAGTGGGATCACTTCCATCGTTCAATGCCGTGTGCAACATTATATTACGAGGAGCAATAGCTCCGATAAGCGCATTACCTGCAATTGGTAATTCGTTCTCTCTTCCAAGATAGTCGCTAAGATCATCTAAAACCCATTCTTTTGGACAATCTTGATCAGAAACGGATTCCATGAATGTTTGCCTTGAGGCAAACCTATAGGATGTTGATGTGGGCGTTCCAGAACTACGTGCAATTACGGACTTAAAACGTTCATCAAATGCAGCGGCATAGATAGATTGTTTGCCGTATCTTGAAAAACCGGCAATACTTACAGCTGTGGTATCTATGTTATAACTACTTGATGGATCGAAAAAGTAATCTAAGGTTCGACTTGCCAACCATGCTTGTATGCCCAAAGAGGAGGCCCATCCTGCCTCGGGATATTCTTCTTGAAATATTTTCCAAACACTCTCATAATTTGGAAAATTGGCTTCCTTATGATGGATATCTACACCAGGGTATAGGCAAGCAATATATCCTCTCTTTAAGGCTTCTTCTGCCCATTGTAGTTGATAATACCTAGGCTGGGTAAGGAACAAAGGCTTGACTTTTTCATTTATCTTTTGGGGTTCCCAAATAGCGATTTCAAATGATTTTTTGTTTGGAGTATCGAAGGTTAAAAGCACCCTTTTTCTGATTGATCCATCCTTATAAGTAGTTGTTTTTGTAATTTCTGCAGACAACAACTTGGGTATTTCTTTTGGATAATGACCAATGAAGTAATCGCACCAAAGTCCAAGAATTTCTTTTTTTCTTTTCCCAAAATCAGCTATTGAATTAACTTTTTCTCCATTTAAAAATGTCAGTACATCTGGTATATCTGCATTTTGGTACTTCTGTCCCTGTGTACTGAAAAAAGAAAAGAGTAAAAAATAAAATAATTTAAACCTCATGATCGGGATTTTATACGTAATCAAATTTTAATTTTCTTTAACTATTATGGGATTTTCTTTTAAAAACCCCAAAGAGGTCAGAAACTTATCTGCTTCATAGATAGTTTTATAATAGTGTTCCAAACTTGTTTCAAAATTGAAAAAGCCATGCTTCTGATCTTCATAAAAAAAAAGGTCACACCGACTTCCTACTGCTTCCATTACCAACTTATAATATTGAGCAGTTTCAATGGGTACATAATAATCGTTAGTACCAAAAAACATGATGGTTGGAGGCGCATCTTTCATTATGTTATGAAGTGGTGACATTTCTTTATACTCATCACCTGAAAATTTTTCATATCCACTAACGAATCCAGGACCTAAATCAATGATTGGGTTAAATAATATAAGGGCATTAGGCTTAGTACTTATCAGAAAATTATCTTGGGGGTCATCATAATTTGGAATGAGCGCATTGGCCACAGCTAAATACCCACCTGCAGAACCTCCCGCCGCAACTATTTTATTTTCGTCAAGGTTAAATTTTTCTGCATGTTCCCTAATATATCTGATCGCAGATTTAGCATCCATGATGCATTCCAAAATACTGGTTCCATCTCTATTTTTTACACGATAATCGGCTAAAAAACAGATCATCCCGCGTTGAGCAAAATAGGAGGCTTGTTGTTCAAATTGTTTTATATAACTCGAAACAAAACCACCTCCTGAATAGAAGACAATGGCTGAGTGTTTTTGTAATTTTTCTATTTGATTAGGATAAAAAACTTTCAAGATCAAAGAAGTATTACCTATGTTTTTATAAATGACTGTATCAATATTAATCTGGGTTTCTTGACTATGAACAAGAAACGGAAATAATAGAATTATGAATATTATGATAAGATTAGATTTCATAGAATATTTGAAAAACATGCTTCCTTTTACTATATATAACTTTCATTTTTTTCTGTTTGTCGGTTGCTCTTCACTTTTTTGAACAAAGCTCATCTCTTTATTTCATTTAGTGATAGAACCAGATCACCCTGATTGACTATATTTTTTTGAGATAGATGAATTTTCCTTACTCTACCGCTTAAATGAGCGGTAATTGTATTTTCTATTTTCATAGCTTCTATAATGAAAAGTGGACTTCCGACTTTGATCTCTTCATCTGTGGACACAAATATTTTAGAAATGATTCCTTGCAGGGGCGCACCTATTTCGTTTTCTCTTACTGCTTTACGGTTTATTGGCTTTTTTATTTGCAGCTTATTATCCCTTATGCTTACGGCTCTCAAGTCACCGTTAATTCTGAACATAACTAATCGATTCCCGAACTCATCGGATTCATTAATATTCAGGAATTCGACTATAATATCTTTTCCAGGCGCTATAGAGATTATTATTTCTTCAGATTTTTCCATACCATAGAAAAACACTTTGGTTGAAATTTTACTTACATCTCCGTAGGCTTTTTGGTGCGCATAAAATTCGTCGAATACTTTAGGGTAAAGCAGTGATGAAAGGAAGTCTGTATACTCCGTGAATTCGGGATATTTTTTAATGAATTCGGCATACCCTTTTTCTAAATCCATTTGCGGTAATTGTGCATTTGGCTTGACATTATAGGGCTTTTCATCTCTAAGTACCATTTTTTGAAGGCCCTTGGGCCATCCAAAAGACCATTGTCCGAGATCACCTCTCATTAGAGATTTAAAACTATCTGGAAAATCTAAATTATATCCATTTTTAATTATATCATTAGTCGTTAACTTATTTGCTGTAAGGTACATTGCCATATCACCGATTACTTTTGAAGAGGGCGTTACCTTAACAATACCTCCAAGCAAATCATTAACTTCCTTGTAATTCTGCTTGATCAGATCAAATTGATTTTCGATTCCTAAAGCTCGGGCCTGTGGTCTCAGATTTGAATATTGGCCACCTGGAATTTCGTGATCATATACTTGAGCTGTTCCAGCTTTTAATTCTGTTTCGAAAGGGTAATAATAGGTTCGCGTGTTTTCCCAATAGTCCGAAAATTTGTTCAAAGAATTAATATCTATTTTGTGTTCTCTGACATGACCTTGCATCATTGCTACGATACTGTTAAAATTGGGTTGAGATGTAAGTCCTGACATTGATCCGATGGCTAAGTCGATCACATCTACATTGCTCTCTATAGCCTTCAGGTACATGGATGATTGAATAGATGAGGTGTCATGGGTATGTAAGTGGATTGGAAGTCCTACAGCTTCTTTGAGGCCATGGATTAAGATTTCTGCAGCTTGTGGTTTAATTAAACCCGCCATGTCTTTTACTGCGATCATATGAGCCCCAGCGTCTTCTAGGTTTTTTGCTAAGTCCGTATAATAAGCCAAGTTAAATCGATTATTGTCTTTCGCTAAAAGATCTCCAGTATAACAAACACAGGCTTGCGCAATGCTATCGGTTTCTTTAACAATTGTTTCAATGGACATGCGCATACCTTCAATCCAATTAAGAGAATCAAAAACTCTAAAAACATCTATTCCTGTTTTGGCAGATTCAATAATAAATGCTTGTATGACATTATCTGAATAGGCTTTATATCCTACACCATTCGAGCCTCTGAGTAGCATTTGTAACAAGATGTTAGGTATGTTTTCTCTGATTTTAATGAGTCTTTTCCAGGGAGATTCTTTCAAGAATCGCATACTGACATCAAAAGTGGCTCCTCCCCATACTTCCAAAGAAAACAGATCTGATCCATGATGTTTGGCAAAAGATTCGGCCACATTAATAATATCATAAGTCCTAACTCTTGTAGCCAGAAGAGATTGATGTGCATCTCTGAAGGTTGTATCTGTATAGAGGATTTTTTTTTGAGCTTTTACCCATTGCATGAGCCCCGTTCTTCCTTCTTCCTCTAAGATTTGTTTAGTCCCTTTTGGGAATTTTAAATCCTGTGCATCTGGGACTATGGGCTTTCTGAAAGGGATAATCTGACTTTTTTTATTTACATCTGGGTTACTATTTATAATGATATCCCCAAGGAATTTCAATATTTTGGTACCTCTATCTTTCCCAGCTGGTGCTTTGTATAATTCAGGGTGTTTGCCTACATAGTTAACAGTGATGGTGCCTTTGATAAAACTTTCATCTTTCAATAAATTGAGTAAAAAAGGGATATTATTCTTAACGCCCCTTATCCTAAACTCACGAAGTGCACGGTGTAGTCTCGCGGTACATTCAGAAACATTATGACCCCAAGCAGTCACTTTGACGAGCATACTGTCGAAAAAAGGAGAAATTACAGCACCAGAAAACGCATTGCCAGCATCTAGACGAATACCAAATCCACTCGCACTTCTGTAAGCGATTAATCTGCCATAATCTGGATTGAAGTCATTTTGTGGATCTTCTGTTGTAATTCGGCACTGAATGGCGACTCCTCTTTGGCTTATATTAGCCTGATCTCCAATCGCGATACGCTTATCATTAAGGCTTAATCCAGAAGCGATTAGTATTTGTGCTCGTACCAAATCGATACCTGTTATAACCTCTGTTATTGTGTGTTCGACTTGAATCCGTGTATTTACTTCTATGAAGTAGGTATTTTCATTTTCATCGACTAAAAACTCTACTGTACCCGCATTATTATAATTTTGTGATCTACAAATATCCAAAGCATATTTATATAATTTTCTTTTGGTTTCCGCTTTCAGATTGGCAGCAGGTGCTACTTCTACGATTTTTTGAAAACGCCTTTGGACAGAACAATCTCTTTCATAGAGATGGACTAAATTCCCATAGTTATCTCCAATTATTTGAACTTCTATGTGTTTGGGATCATCTATATATTTTTCAATAAAAACTTTTTTATTGTTAAATGCGGTTTGAGCTTCGAAAGAAGCTTCTTGATAAAGAGTACTGAGCTGGGATGCATTTTGAACTACGCGCATTCCACGGCCACCACCGCCTGTCGCTGCTTTTATTATAAGTGGATATCCAATAGTAGTCGCTGTTTTCTTTACCTCACTAAAGCTGTCAAGAGATTTCTCTGAGGACGGAATGCAGGGGATTTTGATCTTTTTTGCAACTTTCTTAGCCCTAATCTTGTCGCCAAGTGCTTCCATACATTTTGGAGAGGGTCCGATCCATATTATATTATTTTTTATACATGCTTTTGCAAATTTCGGATTCTCAGATAAGAATCCATAACCTGGATGAATGGCATCTATACCATGTTTATTGGCAAGTTCAATGATTAACTCAATTTCAAGATAAGGCTTTAAAGGATTATCTTTTTCACCAATGATAAATGCCTGATCTGCCTTGTAACGATGCAGTGAAAAGCGATCTTCCCATGTATAGATGGCTACGGTATCAATATTTAATTCAGAAGCAGCCCTAAATATTCTTATCGCAATTTCTCCTCTATTTGCAACTAGTATTTTCTTAATAGATTTATCTTTGAATTTCATTTTGATTCAAACTTTACTTGGTCGTTTGTATTTTAAATATCGCATGGTATCTAAGTGGATATTAGATTTTTACTAGTAATACATATTGCTAAATCGAGATTGAAATTATATTTTAAGTTGAAAAGTATTGGTAAAATACTTTTCAACAGAAGATTAAAAAAACAATCTAATTTAGTGTCATGAAAAATAATTGCTTGTACTTAGGTGGGGTAGCCTTATTGACTGATCTGACTATCTACCGTTAATCCCAATTGCTTTTTTAAATTTCTCATCATCACCAAAGAGTTCATCTATTCTTTGCTCACCATATGATTTGGCGAAAATTTTTCTATCATCTAGTAGGCTGATTGTTAAATTTTTGACAACTTCAGAATTTTCAATTTGTCGTAAACACCAACTACGTAATTCAAAAACTTGAGAATAGGGTATATATACCCAAGAGATAGGCTCCCCTGCATTTTCGTTTTGCATGTAACCGTGTACTTTCCACCAATCCATTAAATGGGAAATTGCAGAAGTCAAGTTTTCAGCTGCTTGCTGATTGGAGTTTATAGGAGCTGAGATGGCTTTAAGCAGTCCGATGCGTGCTTCTACCTGTCGGGCAAGAATATCTAGATATAATTCAGAACCTCCAGGAATATAGTTAGCCACGTCATTGGCAAATTTAATTTGACGTAAATTATTTGGTAGGTCTGCGGGCAAGTCTTTGAGATTTCGTCTTAAGCAATCCCAAGCAGGTACGAGTAATTTAGCTGGACCACCAAGGAAGTCTGCAAAATCTCTCAGGACTTCATTATCCGATTTATCTAGGTAAGTTAAGTCGATTGACCCACGAGAGAAAAAATATAAATTTGGGAGTACAATAATGGGTTGCTGGGCATTACCAAATACGCCTTTGGCTGTTTCAGCATAGATTGCTTCTTGTTTTAAGATTCTTCTGATATGATTAAATTGGAGTACTGTGGCTGGGGGCGTTGGCTCAAATTCAATGGCTTCGTATAAAAATAAAGTTGAACGCTTAATTAAATCTAAAGAATCTGCTAATAAGACATTTTCACGACCATTTGCCCAGCTCTCTCTATGAGACCTTCCAGTTAGTAAACTCCATGGTTCAGGCATTTGCTCCTTGAAAACTTCTAATTCGGCTTTTACATAAGGCTTAATTCTTTCTGGAGGATTATTGGGATCACCACCCCAAACTGAATCGGTGCCCCAACCACACCAAATCCATGGTATAACTTCTTGTTTTGTGGGATTTATGCCAAATTTATCAATAGCGGCACGATCTGAGACGAATACTTTTAACAAATCTTCAGGATTTGAACCAGGGTATCCACCAGGATCACCGTCAATAGTCACATAGGCATCGGCATTATTTAGTATCGATAGCATGGATGATCGATGCGATAAATAAGGTTCACTTTGCAGCGTATCATTAAGGTTTATAGTATTCCATGAATAGGCCCATGGATTCCGGTCACTCCATGGCTTGTTGGCAATAGCTTGCTGTGCGGTGATATTAGGACAAAGAATCAGCCAGGCATCTAGATTAGATGATTTAGCATCATTAATAATATTTTTAAATTCTGTTAGATCTTCTTTGTCAACTTGACTTAATGGCATGGGTATGGCCTCCAGCAAAGGCCAAAGTCCAACCTGATCAAAACCCATCCTACTTAATAAATTAAACATATCGCCGTAATCTTTACGATTCCAAGCCCTTATAGCAAATGGGTAATTAAAGGTCCATCCTCCATGGAGATAAAATCCTCTTTTTTTGAAAGTGGGCTGTTTATTTGGGCTGAAATTTTGTTTAGTGGGAAACAATTTGTTTTGTTCACCAGAAGCTACTTTATTAGAAACAACTTGTGCAAAGCATGAAAACCATGTGAAATTCATACAAAAAAATAACATAATTAATTTATTCATGCTTGAAAAGGATAGTTTAAGTTCCGAAATATTCAGTTTTTATTTAAGACCTTCTTTAGTTGTAAAAAAATTGTCTGTTATAAAAAAATTGTTTCATGTATTCGCAAGATCACTTTTCTATAACTTGACTTCATTGTTTTATTTATAATCAAGTTCAACCCAAAATTCATCTATTTCTTAACTTTTTTCAATTAATCTTGATGAGCAATCATAGGAAAGATTTGATGTCAAATTTGTCAATGCCCTAATGTATGTAATACAGATATAACGGACTAAAGCAAACCTTAGTTTGAGATATATATGAGAGTTATAGCCTATTAACAAATAGTAATTGAATTATTTAATAAAAGTGGAAAGCCATTAAAATAATGATAAGGAAAATTACATTTAATTTTTTGTAGGCTACTAACTAGACAAAAGAGGGCTTGAGAATTGATAAATTTTCAATAATTTGAAAATAGGGACGTATTTTACTAAAAACATTTTGAAAGTTTAGTGCTTATTTAATGTTTATGATTTTGAGTAATTTTTATCATTTTTAGGACTACACGTTTTTGAAAATTAAATGCCCTTTTCATTGATAAATTCAGTCATTATTCTTGGGGTCATTGTGATTGTTATAAATATATGGCTTCAATGTTTGTTTTATATTGGAAGACTTGTACTGATATTAGTGCGAACATAAGTTATGAATAAGTATCTGAAAGTAGACGAAGTAGATAATGTACTTGTAGCATTAGATTCCCTAAACCCAGGGCGATATGAGTATGGAGAATTAAAGATAACTCTCACGGAGAAGGTACCCCAAAAGCATAAATTTTTAACTAAGGATATAGAAAAAGGAGGCAAAATAATCATGTATGGTGTGCCGGTTGGTACCGCTAATGAGTTTCTTATTGCAGGTACTGTAATTACCACTGACAATATTTCACATTTTGCGGATCCTATTGATTTAGAAAATAAGAAACCTTATAATTGGAATCCGCCGGGTGTTTCAAAATGGGAATCTCAAACTTTTAATGGATATCACCGATCGGATGGTAAGGTAGGCACTGCTAATTACTGGTTATTCATTCCGTTAGTCTTCTGCGAGAACAGAAATCTTAAAGTAATTGAAGAAGCGCTCACTAAAGGGCTAGGATATTATAAGCCAAATAGGTATGAGGCTTATATCCATCAAAAGTTAGCTTTAGGACGTCTTGAGCCATATCATTATTTACAAGAAAAAGTATTTAAAAATATTGATGGAATTAAGTTTTTGTACCATCAAGGAGGGTGTGGAGGAACGAGAGAAGATACTGAAATTTTATTAAGATTATTGGCTGGATATGTTAATCATGCCAATGTAGCCGGAGCGACAGTACTCAGTTTGGGTTGTCAGCATGCCCAAATAGATTGGTTCAAACAAATACAACTCAAATTATATCCAAAGACAAAAAAGCCGGTCATTTATCTTGATCAACAAACATTGATGTCAGAAAAAAAGCTAATTACGGCAGCCTTGGATGAGACGTTAGTGGAACTTGCCAAAGTCAATATTATTTCACGCAAGCCAGCAAGATTAGATAATTTAATTGTAGGATTAGAATGCGGTGGGTCTGATGGATTTTCAGGGATAACGGCGAATCCTGCAGTTGGTGTTACTTCGGATTTAATTGTAGCAGCAGGCGGGTCAACAATTTTGAGTGAATTTCCTGAGTTGAATGGAGTTGAACAAAATATTATTGATCGTTGTATGACCGTTGAAATAGCAGAAAAATTTATAAAGCTGCAGCAATCTTATGAGTCCAGAGCACGTTTGATCGGGTCTGGATTTAATATGAACCCCTCTCCAGGAAACATCAAAGATGGACTCATTACAGACGCCATAAAATCAGCGGGCGCAGTAAAAAAATCGGGTAATTCACCAGTGAGCGACATATTGGACTACGCAGAACCGGTCTCCAAGCCAGGACTTAATTTGCTTTGCACGCCTGGAAATGATGTTGAATCTACTACAGGTCTTGCGGGTTCAGGTGCCAATATTATTCTTTTTACTACGGGTTTAGGTACACCAACAGGAAACCCAATCGTACCGGTAATTAAAATATCTAGTAATACCGCATTATATAATAAAATGAACGATATAATTGACTTTGATGCGGGGATGATCATAGAAGAAAAAAGTTCTATAAATGCAGTAGGAGAAATATTGTTAGAAAAAATCATAGCTGTCGCAAGTGGGGAAAAAACAAAAGCAATGGAATTAGAACAAAATGATTTCATACCTTGGAAAAGAGGGATTTCACTATGAATAAAATATTTGACTTAAGCAATAAAAAGGCCATTGTCACGGGAGGAGGTAGTGGGATTGGAAAAGCCATTTCAATGGCTCTTGCACGTAATGGAGCAGAGGTGTTTATCTTCGATCTTAATCTTGATGCTGCTGATGTGGTAGCGGTGGATATTATTTCTCAGGGTGGTATGGCAAGAGCCTTTCAATGTGATGTATCTGATAAGGATAGTGTCATCAATGCCTTTGAACAATCTATGGGTCAAAATTCATTAAATATATTGGTAAATAATGCAGGAATAGCCCATATCGGAAATGTAGGAAATACCACCGGTGAAGCCATGGATAAAATATATAATGTCAATGTCAAAGGTGTATATCATTGCATGAATGAAGGTGTGCAAAAGATGATACAAGGGGGTTCAATAATTAATGTGTCTTCTATTGCGGCGTTGGTTGGTCTTAAGGATCGATTTGCTTACTCTATGAGTAAAGGTGCAGTACATGCGATGACCTTGTCTGTGGCCAAAGATTATATGGCAAATAATATCCGTTGTAATAGTATTTCACCGGCACGCGTTCATACGCCTTTTGTCGATGGATTCTTAGCGAAGAATTACCCCGGAAATGAAGCAGAAATGTATCAGAAGCTTGCTAAATCACAACCCATTGGAAGAATGGGTAAGCCTGAAGAAATTGGGGCCTTAGTACTTTACTTATGTTCTGATGAGGCTTCCTTTATAACGGGAAACGATTATCCAATTGATGGAGGTTTTATGACTTTGAATAGCTAAAATGAAAATAAAATGAAATTAATACGATACGGGAAATTTGGGCTAGAAAAACCAGGTTTAGAAATTAAAGGAGTTCGTTATGACGTCAGTAATTTGGTTAGTGACTACGATGAATATTTTTTTGAATCAATCGGCATAAGTAAATTAATGGCATTATTTGATCTGAACAAAGCGACTATTATATCAAAAGAGGAGCGTTTGGGATGTCCGGTCAAAAAACCGGGAAAAATTATTTGTATTGGTCTTAATTACAGAAAGCATGCAGCCGAGAGTGGCATGGGAGAACCCAAAGAGCCAGTGGTTTTTTTCAAGGCTACATCTTCAATAATCGGTCCAAATGATGACATAATAATTCCAAAAAATAGTTCTAAAACGGATTGGGAAGTAGAATTAGCGGTAGTTATTGGAAAACGTGCAAATTATATCAAGGAAGAAGATGCCCTAGATTATGTAGCCGGGTATGTTTTACATAATGACGTTAGTGAGCGCGAATTTCAACTCGAAAAAGAGGGACAATGGGTGAAAGGGAAAAGCTGTGATACGTTTGCACCCCTTGGGCCTTGGCTTGTGACAAAAGAGGAAATATCGGATCCTAACAATTTAAAATTATGGTTATCCATTGATGGTAAAATATTTCAGGATGGTAATACAAATGATTTTATTTTTAACGTTCAGCATGTAATCGCCTATCTCTCTCAATTTATGAGTCTAATGCCAGGAGACATTATTTCTACGGGCACCCCTGAAGGCGTGGGTTTTGGCTTTGACCCTCCAATATATCTGAAAGGGGGAGAGGTGTTAAGGTTGGGTATAGAAGGATTGGGAGAAGCTAAACAAGTAGTTACAAACTGGACAGAATGATAATAGATGCACATCAGCATTTTTGGATACATGATCCTATTCGAGACGCTTGGATCACTGAGGATATGAATGTGATCCGGCAAGACTTAATGCCCAATGATTTGAAACCTTTACTTGATAAAAGTAAAATAACAGGATGTGTAGCAGTTCAAGCTGATCAATCGGAAACAGAAACTAGATTTTTGTTAGGTCTATCGGATCAGTATTCTTATATCAAGGGGGTTGTGGGATGGCTAGATTTATTAAGCTCAGATATTAACCTGCGGTTAGAATATTTCAAACAATTTACCTTATTTAAAGGAGTTCGTCATATTGTGCATGCGGAACCTGATGGGTTTATGCTCGATACTAAATTTATAAATGGAGTAAGGGCGGTGGGTTCCAAAGATTTGACTTACGATATCCTTGTTAGGGAAAATCAGTTAGAGGAAGCACATGCGATGGTAAAAAAAATACCAGCAATGGGATTGGTTATTAATCATATTGGAAATCCAAACATCGAGGTCGGGCATTTTGATCATTGGGCTAGGTACATGAAGCAACTAAGTCAGTTTAATCATGTTCATGTGAAATTATCTGGCATGGTGACTCAGGCGAATCATAATTCTTGGACCTCAGCAGATATAAGACCTTATGTTGATTTTTGTCTTGAGCATTTTGGCCCTGCCAGATTGATGTTTGGATCTGACTGGCCTGTATGTCTTTTAGCAGCAGATTATGAACAAGCTTACCAAGCGCTCATTGATTGTCTTATAGAGCTATCCAATAACGAAAGATCTATGATTCTGGGGACAACGGCGATTAAATTTTATAATTTATTCTCATGAATCTTCAATTAAATGGGAAGGTAATTATAGTTTCGAGAGGTGCTCAAGGAATAGGAAGATCGGTATTGTGTGAACTTGTAAGGGAACATGCTATTCCTGTAATCATAGACAGGTCGGCGCCAGCCGGAATAGCGTTGAAAAAGAATTTGTGGATGATGGAAGCGATGGTCTTTTTATCTATGACAAACTTGGAGATGAACGAATAAGCAGGAAGATAATAGATCAGACGATCATGAAATTTGGAAGAATAGATGGGATTGTAAATAATGCAGGTATGAATGATGGAGTAGGTCTTCAAAATGACTCTCCATCGGCTTTTAGATCATCGATACTCGCTAATTTGTCGCATTATTATGATTTTTTACATTTCAGCGTTGAGCAATTTATAAAAAATAAAGGGAGCATTGTGAATATAAGTTCGAAAATAGCAGTTACCGATCAGGGTGGAACTTCAGGCTATACGGCCATTAAAGGAGCTCAGTTGGTATTGACAAGAGAATGGGCTGTAGAATTGGCATCTTATGAGATACGAGTTAATGCTATTTTTCCAGTAGAAGTCATGACGCCTCAATACAAAAAATGGATCAGTAATTTTAATGATCCAACTCAGGAATTTGATCGAATTATATCCAAAATTCCGCTGGAAAAAAGAATGACAACCTCGACAGAAATCGCGGTAATGGGGATGTTTTTATTATCTTCAAAAAGCAGTCACATCACAGGTCAGTGGCAGCATATTGATGGTGAATGTGTACATTTAGATAGATCAATTAGCTAAATATAAATGAGAAGTGCACCGATAGTTTCTAAGATTTTCTTATTTCCTTTTATTCTGGTTACTTCACTTTTTTTTCTCTGGGGTTTTCCTAATGACCTTACCAATCCGATGGTTGAAGTATTTAAAAATGTTTTAAATATTTCTAATGTCAAAGCTGCCTATGTACAGTTGGCATTTTATGGAGGTTATGCCACCATGGCGATACCAGCAGCCTTGTTCATTAGAAAATTCAGTTATAAATCTGGTATCTTATTAGGCCTTTTTCTATTCATGTTAGGATCTCTTATGATGTACCCTGCAGCCCATTTGGTTGATTACAATTTATTCCTTATTTCTTTTTATATTCTTACATTTGGACTGGCATTCTTGGAGACTACTGCTAATCCAATGATTTTAGAAATGGGAGATGAATCGACTGCAACTCGGCGACTAAATCTTTCTCAAGCCTTTAATCCTATGGGCGCTCTTGCAGGGCAGGTAGTGGCCAGAATCTTTGTATTGGATCGGTTAGAGACAAACATTGGCGCAGATATAAGTGTGACCACACAATCATTTTCTATTGCTGAAAAGCAAAAAATCATTGTGCATGATTTAGCCATTGTTAGCACCCCTTATGTTTTTTTAGGTTTTGTGGTCTTGGTCCTCATGATATGCCTCTTTTTTACAAAAATTGATGTGCGTAAAGATTTTCACGAAAAACTTAATTTTAAGCTTACTATCAAAAAATTATTTTCCAATAAAGATTATTCTGAGGGTGTTATTGCACAATTTTTTTATGTTGCTTCTCAGATTATGGTTTGGACTTTTATCTATCAATATGTGACTAATTTGAATGTCAGTAGGGCTGCAGACCAGCAACTAAATGCTACTCTTTTTGCTGTGGCCTCTACCGTTTCTTTTTTACTTGCGCGATGGATATGTATCCTCTTGATTAAATATATTGATCCTGCCAAATTAATGTTGATTTTTGCCATAATAGGCATTATAATGTGTGCTGGGGTTATTATTTTGAATGGAGTTTTAGGATTGTATTGTTTGATAGGTGTATCTTTTGCCATGTCACTTATGTTCCCCACTATTTATGGTTTGGCCTTGAGAGGTATGGGTGATGAAGCGAAGCTAGGATCCGCTGGCCTTATATTGGCGATTGTTGGTGGAGCTCTTATGCCACCATTGCAAGGGAGGATCATTGATATCGGAGGAACTGGACTTAGTGATATAACCATAATGGGCCATATTCCAGAAGTAAACTTTTCTTTCATTTTACCCTTAATCTGTTTGTTTATAGTAGCCTTATATAGCTGGAGAGTAATTAATAGGAGTGTGAAGAAGATTAACTAATTTATTCATAGGTATGCAGAGATATTGTTTGACATTAGATTTAAAAGATGACGAAATACTCATAAAGGAATATGAAGCACATCATGAAGCCGTTTGGCCTGAAGTATTAGAAAGTATCCATCGCATTGGCGTTGTACATATGAAAATATATCGGGTAAACATCAGACTATTTATGATAATAGAAGTAGATGAAACTTTTGATTTCTTAAAAATGGAGACCATGACTTTGAATAATTCAAAAGTCAGCGATTGGGAACAAATTATGGATAATTATCAGCAGAGATTACCTTTTGCTAAGTCGGGAGAAAAATGGGTTTTAATGAATAAGATTTTTGATTTATGAGTGATTTAAGTTTTGATAACAGATATCCTTCTATCGATGAACTTCGACAGAAAGCAAAAAGTAAGATTCCATCTTTTGTATTTGATTATTTGGATGGAGGATGTAATGAAGATATCAACCTACACAGAAATACCAAAGAGTTGAGGGAGATACAATTGACGCCCCACTATTTGTCTAAATTTTCACATTCCAGTATGAAGACCGAATTATTCGGTCATGTCTATGATGCACCGTTCGGAATAGCACCTATTGGATTACAAGGGTTGATATGGCCCAAAGCACCAGAAATTCTCGCTAAGGCTGCCTTTAAACATAACTTACCATTTATATTGAGTACCGTCACAACAATGAGTATCGAAAGGGCAAGTGAGCTGACTGAGGGACAAGCTTGGTTTCAATTGTATCATCCAGCGGATGATACAATACGCGACAATATTATCTCACGGGCCGCCTCCGCAGAATGCCAAGTATTGGTACTACTGTGTGATGTACCGACTTTTGGATTTAGGCCACGGGATATCCGTAATGGCCTTGCAATGCCCCCTAAAATGAACATATCTAATATTCTTCAAATTCTTAAGCGACCAGAATGGGCCCTTCGAACACTTTTGAATGGTCAACCTAATTTTGAGACCTTACGCCCTTATATGCCAAAACATCTTGATTTGAATCAATTGGGTTTATTTATGGATAAAACATTTTCCGGGCGTCTTAATGAGGAAAAAATTGCCCCCATTCGAGATATTTGGAAAGGTTCAATTGTGCTAAAAGGTGTGGCTGGTGAAGAGGATACTGAAAAAGCAATAAATCTGGGGCTAGATGGCGTAATTATTTCAAACCATGGTGGAAGACAATTAGATGCTGGAGAAGCGACCATTACTCCGTTAAAGCCAATTGCTAAAAAGTATGGTAAAAAAATAAAGATAATGATGGACAGTGGAATTAGATCTGGACCAGATATTGCAAGGACAATGGCCTCTGGAGCAGCATTTGCTTTTTTAGGCAGGACATTCATGTATAGTGTTGCAGCATTAGGAAGTAAGGGAGGTGATCATGCTATGGGCTTACTTAAAACTCAACTAAAACAAATCATGGAACAATTGAGTTGTGAAGATGTGTCTGAATTTGTCGATCATTTAAATCAGTAAATACCCCCCATCACGTCTTGCTTTCAATTGATGTTGAACTGATATAATTTGCTTGTGATTCACATAGATTAAGCAAGAATTATCTCAATTCTTTTGCTACTTCAACGAGTTTTCTCACCTTACTTCTTACAATGTCAATGGGGACATGGCCAAATCCACATTCGCTGGTGAGCATTATCTTCTCTTTGCTAAAATATGCTAATGCGGGTTCAATGGACTTAAGAATCTTCTCTTTGCTTTCTGTTTCGTCAATCCTTTGATCAATAACTCCTAGCGAGATTTTTCCTTTGAAGTCCCATTCTTTAAAAACATCCAACATATTATAATGAAGACTACAATACTCTAAGTGAATTTCATCTATTTTCAGTTTTTTGAAAGCAGGAATCATGTCTGTATATCTACCAAAGAAGCCCCTTTTACGGTGTGCATTGCCACCACAGACATGCAGATTAAACTTCACATTGGGAAATTCATCTATTATTTCATTTAAGATATCAGCGGCCCAAGAAGTTTCATCGACATTTTCTGTCCATACAGGTTCATCAAATTGAATATAATTACACCCTACATTGACTAGTTTATGGATTTCTTCTATAAGGATCTTGGCATAGGCTCGAGCCAAGGCAATATCATCAGGATATAGATCTTTTCTTTCATTTACGCTAAATCTGGCCAGCATATGCGGACCTGTAATGGTCTGTTTTACTTCCACATGACTTGGCGCAGTATCTCGCGCTTTTTTCCATTTTTTAGCAAGATTTGTACTAAGGGTTTTTATTTCACCCGTGACCACTGCACATTCTACACCAAAACCATCTGTTCCGTGTGTTTTACTAAGATCAACATCTTTCATTGACCCACCGACACTAAAATGCTTATATTTTTTATTGATGGCATCGACGCCATCTAAACGCAATTGATAGAACCAATACATGTTTTCTCTATAAGATTCACCATCTGTAACAATATCTAAACCAAGAGCAACTTGATCTTTAACTGCCCACTCAATCATGGCTAGTGATTCCTCTTCAGTGACCGTACTTTTTCTTAACGTATCTTTTTGAACCTTTTTTCTAGGATAGCTTCCTGTAACAGTAGTTAAATAGCCCATCTTAATTTTTTAGTGGTGGTAAGTTATTTGAAATTCTAGCATCATTGATGAGTGAACGAACTCCTTCCTTAAAAGAACGCGGATGAAAATCTATTTCTTCTCTTATTCTACGGTCATCTTGATCATTAATTAAGGGAGTTGTTTTGATGGACTCATCAAAAAGTAATTCGGCATCGGGAATAAATTCTTTAACGGTACTTTCTAACTCTTTACCCGTCACCGTATAAGATCCAGTATTATAAGATGAAAAACTTAATTTATCTTTAAGGGCCAATCTTATAAGCTGCTCTGCGCAATCATCTACATAGATCCAATTATCAATATTATGTTTACTGAAAGGTAAATTCACTTTTTCACCAATTGCCGGTTTAGCTGCGAAATCCTCAGCCCAATTTAAAGCCGTATTTTGTCTGCCATAACCAAAGACTACAGAGGGTCTTGTATAAGCAATACTACAATTATATTTTTCAATATATTTTTCAGCCATAAATTCATTTAATAATTTCATAACACCATAAGTAAAATGATGTTGGTCAATTTCGCAAGAATCATTTTCATGGACCGCCCTATTCCCGTAATAGGATTGATTGGCTCCATAAACAGTTTCGCTAGAAGTAAAAACTAATCTTTTGATATTATGGCTAACTAATTTTTCAAAAATAGCGGTGGTCCCCACAATATTTATTTGACTAGCTAGGACAGGATTATTTTCACAAATCAGACCTATACCATAAGCCAAATGAATGATGGCTTGAAATGAATATTTATCAAAAATCCGATCAATGTCTACTTGCTCCGTAATGTCAAGTTTTTCAATAGTTAATCTATCAAGGTCATAATTTTTGTTTTTGTACTCCTCAAGTAACACTTCTTTATTTGTACCTAAGTCAATGTCCGCGGCAACAATATCTATATTTTTTTCGGCCAATTTCAGGACTACTTTTTTGCCAATAAAACCAGTTGCCCCTGTCACTAATATGGTCATTAAATTTGTTTAAAATAGGTGTTTAATCATAAATGGTTCTCACAAGAATATTTGACCATTTAACTTGAAGCAAATACACCTATTTAAGTTATTCACAAACCTCTATTCAAAATATTTGCAATACTTACATTTTTCAGATGTTTTTGTCCTGAAATTATCAATAAAAGTAGGACTTAATTTGATCAGATGAATTTTTGAAATGCATTTGATCCCAAATAATTGCTAAGCAAATTTATCAAGAAGTTATTGCACTGATTATTGTACAGGGATAATGAATTTAATCTAGAGATGAATCCCAAACTAACTTTTATTCTATAATAGTGGCATCGAGTAATCCCATCCTTAATTAGGATTGTAATAACTAGTAATCTTTTAATTGACTTATGTGATTCTTATCAGTATTAGTGATTACGAGTATTTCGTTAAGCAAACCTTTGACTTTTGGTAATTTTAATCCAATGCATATCTGTTTTTGTCATACTTAGAGAAAAGAAGACTGATGAAAAATCATTAAAATGATAAATAAAATGTATGCTTTTTAACTCTATTGACTTTGCCATATTTCTGCCTATAATTTTCATTTTTTATTGGTTTCTGGCAAACGGAGGATTAAAGTCCCAAAATTTTTTAATTGTTTCAGCAAGTTATATTTTCTACGGTTGGTGGGATTGGAGATTTTTGTCACTGATACTATTAAGCACCCTGATAGACTATTTTCTCGGGTTGAAGATGAAGATAGAAGATAATCAGAGAAAAAGGAAGATATTACTTTATACTAGTGTTTTCAGCAATCTCGGGCTGTTGGTTTTTTTTAAATACTATAATTTTTTTCTCAATAGCTTTATCTCTGGATTTTCCTTTTTTGGCACAACTATAGCGAGTAATGCATTAAATATTATTTTGCCTATTGGGATTAGCTTCTATACATTTCAGACCTTGAGCTATACTATTGATGTTTATAAGCGAAAGCTAGAACCGACAACAGACTTTATTACTTTCTCGGCTTTTGTGTGTTTTTTTCCACAATTGGTTGCTGGACCTATTGAAAGAGCCACCAATTTATTGCCTCAATTTCAAGTCAAAAGGGTCTTTGACTATTCAAAAGCGGTTGATGGCATCCGTCAAATACTTTGGGGGCTATTCAAAAAAATTGTAATTGCTGACAATTGTGCTGAATACGTTAATCTAATTTTTAGTAATTCTCAGGATCATTCAGGAAGTACTTTAGTTCTAGGTGTATCACTCTTTGCTTTTCAAATATATGGAGATTTTTCAGGTTATTCTGATATAGCTATTGGTACATCTAGACTATTTGGATTTAATTTAAAAAGGAATTTTGCATTTCCATATTTCTCAAGGGATATATCAGAGTTTTGGAGACGTTGGCATATTTCTCTTTCAAGTTGGTTCAGAGATTATCTATACATTCCTCTTGGCGGTAGTCGGGGTAGTATAGGAATGAAAATCAGAAATACTTTTTTAATATTTATTTTAAGTGGTCTTTGGCATGGAGCAAATTTGACATTCATCGTTTGGGGTGTATTAAATGCTTGCTATTTTTTACCCTTGATTTTAACACAGAATAATCGAAATAATTTACTTATTGTAGCTAAGGGCAGGACATTCCCTTCCGTTAAAGAACTATTACAAATGATGGTCACTTTTGGATTTACAACTTTTTCGTGGATATTTTTTAGAGCGGAAAACATGAATCATGCTATCATCTATATTAAAAGCATATTATCAAGATCAATATTTACGTGGCCAGATTATCCACCGGTATCTTTACTTATCATACTTATGTTTTTCATCATTATAGAATGGATCGGCAGAGAAGATCAATATGCGATTTCAGATTTAGGAATGAAATTTAAGCGGTCTTATAGGTATGCCTTTTATTATATACTTATAATGACAATATTTTGGTTTGGAGGAAAGGGTCAAAATTTTATTTATTTTCAATTTTAGGAAGGAATATGAAACTTTTCATTAAAAAGATATTTGTTTTTTTAGCAATCTTATTGTTGATGATGTGCCCTATTTTTTTGTTGTTTGTTAACCACCAAAGTAACCTCTTTTCTAGTTATAAAATAAAATCAGAAGTTGCAATAATTTATTTAGGGGATTCCCATATTCAGAATGCAGTCAATGACCGTTTGATACCCAAAAGTATGAATTTAGGTAAGGATTCGGAATCATTTTATTTTACTTATTTCAAGTTAAAAATGCTTTTGGCCAACAATGGTTCAATTAAACATGTTTATTTGGGATTAAGCCATAATAGCTTATCAAACTATTATGATAGATTTATAAGTGGAGATTACTCATCTATTATAGGGTCACGATATTTTCACATACTACCTACAGTTGAAAGATTCAAAATTATATTTTGGAGTAGGAGTAACCTATTAATATTGTTGAGAGGAATAATTGAAGAAGGTTTGGAGATGGTTTACTACAAAAATAAACCATCAATAATGTATGGCTTCACTAACCCTTTTGAAGGGACTAAGGCAGTCAAATCATCGATGGATAAAAGAATATTATTCCAATATTATAAGAATGAAGAATTGAATCCTTTTTCGGAAATTAACATTCGTTATTTAGAAAAAATTATAAATCTCTGCAAAACGAAAGGGATTGCATTAACTGCTTTAAATAGCCCAGTCCATGATTATTATTTCAATCTTGTGCCTTTAATATATAAAAGAAAATTCGATGAGATAGTAAGAGAAAATGATTTAAAATTCATTGATTTATCGAATTTAAATTTAAACGATGAGTGCTTTATTCCTGATGGAGATCATGTTTCATTCTCAGGTTCAATAAAAACATCAGTTGAATTATTAAAAATAATTAATAAAAATAAATAATTATAGAAAAATATAATAGGGATATAAATTTTGAAAAAATGAAACTAGAACAAACTTGGAGGTGGTATGGTCCGAATGATATGGTAAGCCTGTCTCACATAAAACAAGCTGGAGCCACGGGTGTGGTCACTGCATTGCATCATATTCCTAATGGTGAAATATGGAGTGAAAATGAAATACGTCAAAGACAGAAAATTATTGAAGAGGAAGGTTTAGTCTGGAGTGTAGTTGAAAGCATACCCGTTCATGAAGACATAAAAAAAAGGACTCATAATTTTCAAATCTATATTGATAATTATCGGCAGTCTATTATTAATTTAGGTAAATGCGGTATTGATATTGTTTGTTATAATTTCATGCCCGTACTTGACTGGACCAGAACAAACCTTGACTATCCATTTGAAGATGGATCAACAGCATTGAGCTTTGATTTTACTGAATTTGCAGCATTTGAGTTATATCTGCTAAAGCGTCAGGGATCAGAAGATCAATATTCTACAGATCAAAAGTTGGAGGCTCGTAATTACTTTAATCAATTATCAGAAACGGGTAAAGATAGATTAGCGAAGAACATCATTGCTGGCTTACCAGGCGCTGAGGAAGGCTATACGCTTGATCAATTTCAAGAAGTATTAAATACCTACCGAGATATAGATGCAAATCAATTAAAATCGAATTTATATTCCTTTTTGGAAGCCATTATACCAGCTGCTGAAAAGTCTGGGATTTTGATGTGTATTCATCCGGATGATCCACCCTTCTCAATATTAGGATTGCCTAGAGTGGTTAGTACAGAAGCAGACATTTCAGCTCTCTATGATGCAGTAAAAAGCCCAAACAATGGATTAACTTTTTGTACCGGCTCCTTTGGTGTACTGCCAAAAAATGATTTGATAGGTATGATAAGGAGACTTGGGAATAGGATCCATTTTGTTCATTTACGGGCTACTAAAAGAGATGATCTTGGTAATTTTCATGAGGGCAATCATCTGGAGAGTGATGTTGATATGTTCGAGGTGATGAAAGCATTAGTTGAAGAGCAAGAAAAGAGGGTAAAAAATGGACGAAGTGATATTCGAATTCCTTTTCGACCAGATCATGGCCATAAAATGTTGGATGATCTCGATAAAATAACTAATCCAGGATATTCTGCCATTGGTAGATTAAGGGCCTTGGCCGAACTTCGTGGATTAGAACTGGGAATTAGAAGATCAAAGTAAAGTGATCTGTTTTACTCACTTCACAAAGTCATCTAAATAGGCTAAGAAACTTACTATTTGTTATCAAACGGTATTAAAATTTTTAAGGGTAAGAATTTATTTCAATTAAAGAGGATATTCAATTTATAATTAACAAAAGAACTATGTCTGAACCAAATAAAACCCTTGGAGAATTCATTATTGAAAATCAAAGTGCTTTCAAATATTCCTCTGGAGAGTTATCAAGATTGATTAATGCCATAACTTTAGCGGCAAAGGTGGTTAATCATGAAGTAAACAAAGCGGGCTTGGTAGATATTTTAGGAGACATAAACCATATCAATATCCAAGGAGAGGAGCAGCAAAAGCTTGACATTTACGCACATAAAATATTTATACAAACTTTAACAAATAGGAATATTGTTTGTGGCATTGCCAGTGAAGAAGAAGAGCATTTCATCCAAGTAAATAGTATGGATAAAAAAAATCAAAACAAATATATTGTTTTGATTGATCCCCTTGATGGTTCTTCTAACATTGATGTGAATGTCTCTGTAGGGACGATCTTTTCAATTTACCGACGCATGACTCCTTTGGGAACCCCTGTCATTGCAGCAGACTTTTTGCAAGCAGGAGATCAGCAGGTGGCGGCAGGATATGTGATCTATGGCACCTCAACCATGTTGGTTTATACTACTGGAAATGGAGTGAATGGCTTTACCTTAAATCCAGCATTAGGCACATTTTACTTGTCGCATCCCAATATGATTTATCCGAAAAATGGATCTATTTATTCCATCAATGAAGGAAATTATATTCATTTCCCATTGGGTGTAAAAAATTATATTAAGTACTGTCAAATGGAATCAGAAGATCGTCCTTATACCTCGAGATACATTGGTTCTCTGGTATCAGATTACCATCGTAATATGATTAAGGGAGGTATTTACTTGTATCCGGAAACGGCTAAGAATCCGAGTGGAAAACTTCGTCTACTATATGAATGTAATCCGATGGCTTTTATTGCGGAGCAGGCAGGAGGGAAAGCCATTAATGGAGAAAAGCGAATTATGAGTTTAAAACCAACATCATTACATCAGCGGGTCGCTTTTTATTGTGGGAGTAGTAAAATGGTAGAGGAATTGGCAGATTTCATTTTAAAAAATCCTTAATGAGTGGTTTTTTAAACCTTTGACAGAAATAAAAAGCCTAAACGGTCCTTACTGCATACTAATCCATAAATATTTCAAACCAATGACGATACTGATTAATGAAAAGTACTCCCATCTTTAGCCATTTTAATCAAAGTCTTGGCAGGAGCAAAGCGTTCACCATAGGTGCTTCTGAAGTCTTCCATACGCGCTACAACAGGAGCGATGCCCCAGGTATCTAATGCTCGAAAGGGTCCTCCTGTAAAAGGCAAAAATCCAATGCCAAATACAGCACCTAAATCGCCATCTGTGGGATTCGCAATGATCCCTTCTTCTAAGCAAAGTACTGCCTCATTTAACATAAGGAAGACCGCCCGATCTTGGATGTCTACTATAGGCAGGGATTGATTCCCTTTTCCTTTAAAGAAGTTGTAGGCCGTTGCATCGACTCCTGTCTTTTTTCCTTTGACATCATAGCAAAAGAATCCTTTCTTATTTTTACGGCCTTTTCTACCTGCTGCATTCATTTCAATAACAGCTTCAGAAACTTCAAAACCGGCTCTTCCAGCTACATTTTTCTTCGAACTTTCCGTAACATGTGCGGCAATATCTAAACCTACTTCATCGAGTAGAGAAATGGGGCCAACGGGGAATCCTTTTTTCTTTAATGATCGATCTACCGTTTCGATTGCGAGACCCTCATCTAACATGAGGAGGCATTCGTTAGTATAGGGTGCCAATATTCTGTTGACATAAAATCCAGAACCATCCTTGACCACAATACAGGTTTTCCCTTGTTTAATGCCCATATCATAGCAAGAGGCAATGACCCAATCTGCGGTTGTATCCGTTTTGACAATTTCCAATAGGGGCATTTTAGGCACAGGTGAAAAATAATGCATGCCAATCACTTGTGCAGGGTTTTTTGCATATTGGGACATTTCAGTGACAGAGAGCGAAGAGGTATTGGAGGCGATGATTACATCTTCTTTGCAATGTTTTTGAATATCTTCAATGACTTGCTTCTTGACATCCATCCGTTCAAGTACTGCTTCGATGACTACATCAACTTTATCATAGTTGTCATAAGTTAATTGTCCCTGGACCCGACCTATTTGTTGTTCGGCTTGGAGTTTAGTGATGCTTTTAAAACCCAACTTTTTACTGATGCTTTTCCAAATCTGGCGAGAGGCATTGCTCAGCATATCGGCATTGATATCTTTGAGCAAGACATCAATTCCTCGGGTGGCGCTGATTTCAGCAATACCAGCACCCATGAAACCCGCACCTATCATCCCTAATTTCTTCAGGGGTTTAGCACCCGTGTAAGGATTTTTTTTATTGTTGGACATACCAAAAAACAGGGCACGTAAAGCTGCGCTTTCAGGAGTCAACATCAAACGTTCAAATCCTTCGAGTTCTTTTTCATATCCAGCTTTGAGCCCTTTTTTATAACTTGTTTCTACGCAATCTATAATGGCAGGAATAGCAGGATAATTTCCTTGAGACTGCTTTAAAGCCATTTTTCGGGCCTGCTTGAATAAAAGACCTCTTCCTAGGGCGCTTTCCAATATTTTGGAACTTAATGGTAGTTTGGATTTACGTACGATAGGTTGCTGGATGAGTTTTTTTGCCATCACCAAGGCGGCTTGAAGTAGCTTGCCCTCATCAGTGATCTCATCAATTAGGCCTATTTTTTTAGCTCTGAAAGCATTCAAAGTTTTGCCAGTCAGCATCATGTCTAATGCTTTTTGAATACCTATCAGGCGGGGCAAGCGCTGGGTACCACCTCCACCCGGGAGTAGGCCTATTTGGACTTCAGGCAAGCCCATTTTAGTATGCGTAGCAAGAGTAGCAATCCGTCCTTGACAAGCCAGGGCGATTTCGGTACCTAAACCGACACAAGCCCCATTAATGGCAGCGATAAAAGGCTTTTTCGAATGTTCAATACGGTCTAATGAGGCATGACCTTTGGCTTGAAAAGGTCTGAAATCGCCTTCTTTTTCAATTTGAAAAGATTTAATATCAGCCCCTGCCATAAAATCTTTTTTACCACTGATAAAGATGACGGCGTGTATTTGATCATCTTCGATCAGTTGATTCCCCAAGGTTTCAAAAATGCCAATGACGCCTGGAGAAACAACATTCATTTTTTCATGTTGATGATCGAGGGTACATACTGCGATGTTTTCTTGAACGTCAACGGTAACAAAATCTTCTAACTTCATAGTCATGATATTTTTAATGAGAACGTTTGAAATTTATGATAAGGTTTTTATGAGCATGGCATGACCATGAGCACCCGCAGCGCAAGCCGCGAGGAGGCCATAAGTTCCTTTTTCATGTTTTAACCTATTACATGTGGTAGTTAATAATCTACCGCCTGTAGCACCAAAAGGATGTCCAATAGATAGCGAACCTCCCCATAGGTTGAACTTTTCCATTGGGACTTCACCCAAAGCTTTTTTTAGTCCAAGTTCATTAACGGCAAAATCCTCAGACGCTAAGGCCTTTAAATTAGATAATATTTGACCGGCAAAAGCTTCATGAAATTCGATGACGTCTATGTCGTTAAAGGTCATTTTTTGGCGGTCCAATAATTTTGAAACCGCATAAGCGGGTCCTAGAAGGAGTTCATCCTCTAAACGTTGTCCCGTAAATACATAATCCACAACTTCTGCTTTTGGAATAAATCCTAAGGCTTTGGCCTTTTCCTCCGACATTAAGAGTACGGCGCTGGCACCATCTGTGAGAAATGAAGAATTTGCTGCCGTGAGTGTTCCGAATTTTTTATCGAAAGCAGGACGTAAACGAGCCAATTTTTCAATTTTACTATCTACTCTTATTCCATTATCGGTCTGAATCTCTTTGAATTTTGGTGGAAGCTTTACGCTTACCATTTCCTCAGTTAAAAATCCTTTTTCTTGGGCTTGAGCAGCCATTTGATGGGATCTTACTGCATAAGCATCTTGCTCAGCTCTTGGAATTCCAAACCTTGCTGCCATGATATCACAATCGGCACCCATGGCTTTGTTGGTGGTATATTCAGCTATGGCTGGTCTTTCAGGTATAAAGTCTGAGAAACGCAGGCCGGTTAGAAATTTGAGACCATCGCCCAATCCTTTGAGTTTTTGAGCAAGGAATAATTTTTTACGCATTTTCCTTGGGAACTGTATGGGCGCATCCGAGGTATGATCAATACCTCCTGCAATCATAATATCCGCTTGCCCCGTCATGATTTCTTGACAGGCGTCTGCAATCGCTCTATTGGCAGAAATACAGGCTTGAGAAACGGTCCGGCAAGGTACTTTTTGGGGTATTCCAGCCACCAATGCAGCTTCTCTAGCGACATTGGGGGTTTTTACATTGGCAATGACATTACCTAAGACCACTCCGTCTATTAATTGAGGATCGATGCCTGTTTTTTTCAATAAACCTTTGATGGCAAAACCACCCAATTGATAGGAGAGTAAATCCATATAATCGGTACCTGAACGGAGAAAGGGTGTTCGGCAACCTTCGATAATAACTACCTTGTGCAGTGGGTTCATGATGCTAATTTTTTAATTAATTTAAAATAATTCAACTTTTTAAACATATCAGAAGGGATATTTTTTTTGTATTAAAGCATGATCGGTAATTTCTCTACTTAAAGCTTTTGGATTCTGTAGATAGGGTGGCAGAAGTTTGCCCACAAAGTAGGTCAAGATACGCTTTTCAAATCCAGAAGCGAAGCTGTCGATGGCTTCTTTGGCTTCATTTTGTACTTTATTCAGTGATTTATAGAGATAGAGTTGAGCTATTTTTTCCTGAATAGATAAATCAGCAATGTCCTGATTAGAGGAGGCCAACTTTCGAACTTTTAAATAGACGCTTTCTGCCACATAAGCTTCTGCCAATATCGAAGAGAGGTTCAGAATAATTTCCTGTTCTTTGATAAGGTCTTGTTTTAGCTTTTTACCAGCAGCGCCTAAAATTAATAAAAAGGTGTTTTTTAGACCTTTAATCAATCTTTGTTCTCGTTTCCAATGGAGGCCTTTGCCCCAACGGAAATGTTCAAAAAGGACCATGAAGGGTATTTTTTTACCCGCGCCATTGAGATCAATTTCTTTTGTTTTTAATCCTTTTTTGATCAGTTCGGCGACCGAAAGCATGCCATTGATGTCATTGGTACCCTCGTATATTTTAGTGATTCGAGAATCTCTGTAAGCCATTTCTAGACCTAACTCTGCCGCATATCCCATACCGCCATGTATTTGCATGACTTCATCTGTAGCGTAACACGCTAAGTCGGCACCCACAACTTTTAAAATGGCACATTCAATGGCAAACTCTTTGACACCGTTGAGTTTGGATGCCCCATCGTTTACGCCATTTTTAACTAGGGCATTTATTTTTTCATCTACATTTTTACCCGTCCGATAGACGGCTGCCTCTAGGGCATAGGTCTGAGTGATGATAGTTCCAATCTTCTGCTTGATTGCTCCAAAATTAGCTATAGGTTGATCAAACTGCTGACGTTTTAGGGCATATTCAATACCTCTAGTCACAGAGAACTTGCCTGCCCCCACGCCACCCGAAGCAATTTTAATTCTTCCTGTATTGAGGATATTTAGAGCCATTTTAAAGCCTGCTTCTCGATCTCCCAATAAGTTTTGAGAAGGGACAATACAATTATCAAAAAATATTTGTACCGTAGAGGAGGCTTTGATTCCCATTTTTTTCGCTTCTTCTCCGACACTGAATCCGGGATAATTTCGTTCCACAATAAATGCGGATAAATTTTTATCGTCTTCTATTTTTGCAAATACAATATAGACATCGGCAAAGCCACCATTGGTGATCCAAATTTTCTGACCATTGAGACTGTAAGAAGTTCCATCGGCAGAGAGCACGGCTTTTGTTCTTGCTGAATTGGCATCTGATCCCGAATTGGGCTCGGTTAATGCATAAGAGGCGATTAATTTTCCGCTGGCGATACCGGGTAAATATTGTTGTTTTTGTTGTTCATTCCCGTAATAATAAATGGGTAGGGACCCTATGGAGGTTTGTGCACCTAGGGTGGTAGCAAAGGCAAAACCCGAAGCCAAAGCTTCATTGAACAAGATACCGGTATTGAAATCAAGACCCATACCTCCGTAGGCTTCCGAAATACTGATGCCACAAAGACCTAGGTCACCCGCCTTTTTTAGCAGCGCTAAGATTTTATTACGATCTTCTGGAAGGGTTGCCTCTAACTCTCTGCCATTTTTAAAGAAAGGCTCTTGGATATTTTGAACGCAAAAATCAATGACCATCTCTTTGATCATTAATTGTTCCTCCGTAAATTCTTCTGAGATGAAAATATCATCAGGGGTGGCATCATCCACTATGAATCCGCCCCCAGTCAGGCGGGAACGAGGCGGGTTAGTATTCATTTTTTGGGTTAAGGGGTCTTCCATGAATTTACATATATGACTTGTAAAAAACTACTAGCAAACACAAAATAGCCTTACAAGGATTTAATATTTTAATAATAAGTTGCTCCATCGTACCAGATAGTCTACCACCAAATAAGCGATAGGGATACAAGAGTTATTAAACTTAAAGTTAGATAAAATTGTTATGCATGCAGCGTAATTTATGAAATAATAAATACTCAAAATGGAATAATAATAGATCATGTATTATTATAGGTTACTCAGCCAAACCAATGGCCTTTTTGGAACTGCTCTAATCTAATTAAAGCCTAATTTTTCTCTTCAATTAATAATTAACTTTGTCTCCGTGCAACTTTATTGCTTCATGTGGCATCCCCTTATTGTAACCTTAAATATTAATGTTGTTGATCCAAAAATCAATTGTTCTTGATGAAATCTTGTTGAAATGCAAAAACAAGGATAAAACGGCTCAAAACAAGCTTTTTGAAAAGTTAGCACCTAGAATGCTCGGCATTTGCTTTCGATACATAGCCGATCGGTCTGAGGCTGAACACATCATGATTGGGGGAATGGTTAAAGTTTTTAATAAAATTGATCAATATAAAGGTGATAGTCCTTTTGAGGCTTGGGTCAGACGCATCATGATCAATGAATGCTTAATGTACTTGAGAAAAACAAAAAAGATGACCTTACTAGAAACTTCTCTTGATACTTATGAGGAAAAAATCGCGGGCCATTGGCCGGAAGATTCCATTGATTCTGAAGTACTTGTTGGATTGATTCAGTCTCTTCCTTTAGGTTACCGTAGTGTATTTAACCTATATGCTATAGAGGGATATTCACATGCTGAGGTTGCCGAGATGCTTCAAATAAGCGTGAATACATCGAAATCACAGTTAAGTCGAGCCAGAAGTTTTTTGCAGAAGAGATTGGTAGCATTAAATATCCAGAAACCTAAAAACCATCGCAATGAAATCATCTAATGAAATCGATCGTAAGTTTAAGAATGGTGTGGACAATTTTGAACTCACGCCTAAATCAAATAGTTGGGATCAAGTGGCCGAGAAAATCGATCAAAATAACAATCATCATTTTTGGATGGCGAGCGCCGCGGCTGTTTCACTGCTCTGCATCTTCACTTTTATATTGGTTCAAACAATGTCTGAATCATCAACCGAACCAGTGCTGGCGGTTAAAAATGCATTTAATTCAGAACTACCCAAGGCCATCCCTGAATTAGAAGTGAATAAAGAATCTGCAGTTCCCGTAATTATTCCGAAGATGGACCTTATTAAGCTGGCTAAGTCACCTGAAATCCTTGAGGATGATCATGCTGAGCGCTCAGCAAAGGTAATGATCTCACTGAAGTCAAAATCTTTTGAACCTATCGCGGTTTCGGAGCCCAAATTCTCGATTCAATTGGCCTATTTGATAGGTTCTGATGATGTAGTTATGAGTAAAAAGGAATCACAAAGAAAGACACTCGCCAAGATTTTAAAATATGCGAGAAACAAGGCTCCTGCCGATATCATTGGAGACTTAAGAGCGGCAAAAAACAACTTTTTGCAGTTTGAAAAAATGATTGCTAAAAATGATTGATTATATAACACCTCCATATATTATGCGCTTTTTCTTATTATGCATCTTGACTTATCCTTTGGCATTATTTGCCGATCCTACCGCTGATACGGTGATTATAGAGTTTGAGGATGAAACCCAAATCATCATTTATGCTGAGACCAGAGCACAATTGAAACAACTCAATGATTACAACATCAATCAGATTGTTTCGGATTTGAATAATGCTGTAGGTGGAAAGGAGTTACCAGATTATTATCATATAACAAACAACTCTGGTAATAGATATTTAAAGGATTCAACCTTCATTTATGAAAGTGGGAAGGATTTTAAGATTCGAATGGGTAACGTGACTATTGAAATTGATGGACTCAAAGAAGATCAAAGTTTAGAAGATAAATGGTATGAATTGGCAGATGAATTTTCAAATTGGCATTTCGAAGGGGGGCAACAATATCATTACGACAGTATTAATGGTTTCACGCGAACCTCGAGAACCTATTATAAAAAAAAGCCATGGATTACTGATTTGAAGCGTTATAGTTACGAAGAAGATCAAGATAGAGGCACCCTTCATGATTTTAATATTGAAATGGGATTAAATAATTGGTTAGATAAAGGTGGGAGTCTCAATGGTCTTGCTGAGGACCGCTATTCGGTTAAACCCTGGGGCTCATGGTATTTTGGATTGGCCTCGGTCAATAAAACCCACCTTAAGAATTCTTTGTTTTTAGAATGGGGAGCAGGGTTAAGCTGGTACAATTGGAAATTGGAAGCTCCAAGTTATCAGATCACTAAAGCTACCACCCAAGTCAAATTTGCTCAGCCGGTCAATATAAGGGAGATAGATCCTATTAAGAGCAAATTGGTGGCGAGCTATTTGAATGTTTCATTGGTCCCTTTATTCGATTTTGCCCAAGGCACTCGTAAGGTCATCGTGAATGAAGCAGGTAGTTTTAAATGGAATAGGTCAAAAAAAATAGGCTTTCGAATAGGGGTAGGTGGTTACCTAGGCTATCGGATGTATGGACGTTCAAAATATGTGTATAAAGAAGACAATAAGTTAAGAAATAAAGAAAAAGACAATGGAAACTTCTATTTGAGTAATGTGCGCTATGGACTCAGAGGTAGAGTTGGCTGGAAAGGAATGGATCTTTTTGTTAACTATGATTTAAATCAAGTTTTCACCAGTGGTAACGGACCTGAGTTAAATGCTTTTTCCTTTGGGATCATTCTGTAATCAGAAGTAGGAATTCAATTAAAGAGCGTTATAAAGAGTGTTATTATGATGATTACACTCGTACATATCAAGGCGTTTAGGGGATCACCTTTTTTCGAACACCCTTACATAATCTATGATTAGTTTTTGAGAGGTGAGATCAGGATCTATACCTTGAGCACCACCCCAATTCCCACCCATGGCCAAATTAATAATCAAGTTATGTGCTTGATAAAAAGGCCACTCTAGGTCATTGGCTGTTTTGTCGTAGACATAAGAGGGCACTCCATCAATAAGGCCTAACATTTCATTTGGACTCCACTCCATGGTGTAGGTATGAAAACTACCGACCACATCTGTCACCTGGGTGGTACTGGTTATCTGATTGTTGCGTTTAAAATAATAGGCAGGAGTATGAACGGATAGATGAGCGATACCATCTCCCGAAAGTGGATGTATTTCATAACCGACATTCTCTAAAATATCTATTTCCCCACAATATGGCCAGGAGCCCTCATCAACATAGCTATCTCCTAACAGCCATCCAGCGGCCCAATATCCTTTTTTGTTGGGAACACGAGCTCTAAATTCTATTTTCCCATACAAAAAGGAAACTTTACCTCTGGTAGTAAGACGGGCCGAGGTCCATATATTTGTTTGTGCTTCTTTAAGGGCCTCTATGATGAGGTTTCCTTCTTTTACTCTCGCATTTTTTTGATTTGCCTTGGTATAATATTGAATTTCGTCATTTCCCCACCCCCAATTGCCTACATCGAACACCCATTTTGAGGTATCTATCTCAGTTCCATTAAATTCATCAGACCAGACCATGGCCCAGTCTTCACCCTCCATGGGCTGGGTATAGGTTTGAGGTGAGGATTCATGAATGGACATCAATTCAAATGTTATTTTTTGAATCTTAGCCACACCCTTGATGTGTAATTTAATCTTATGTGCACCGGCATTCAAGGGACTCCCATCTACAAGGCCATAACCAAGGTTTTTATCAAAGGGAATTTGGCCTGTAATCTTGTAGTGTCTTGCTTCTTTATTGTCTACATAATCTTCAAGATAAACAGTCGCATCGGAGTGACCGGAGCCATAAATTTTTACTTGATACCGTCCCGCTTGAGGGACGTTCAAATCAAAAATGATCCAACCCTGATTTGCCGTATCAAATTGTCCATCTTCCACTTTTACATCTGTTGATATTTCGGAATAGTTAGTTGTAGAGAGTGAGATGACGTCTACTTCTTGAAATTGGACCTCCTTTTCTTGACGCAATGATTTAGCGGTACAACCCATTAAAAAAATGAGAATAGGGGTAATTGATTTTAGAGTCATTTGATCAATGCGGTTTCAAGTTCCTCCAAGGATTTTCCTTTGGTTTCTGGTAATATTTTTAATAAGACAAAGAAGCCCACCGCAGCAATAGCACCAAAGATGAAGAAACTCATGGCGTTGCCTAAGTTTGATAACTCCCATGGAAATACAAGCTGTACGGCAGAGCTTATAAATGAATTAACGAAGGCAACAATGCCAATGGCAATTCCCCTGTATTTAATGGGATATAACTCAGACAATAAGACCCACATGACGGGTCCAAGTGAGAAGGCAAAGCAGGCAATAAATCCTAAAATACCTGCGAGGACCAAAGTGGCATTTATTTGAGTCGCTGCCTCAAGAATTACGCCGTCATTCTTGTTGTAAGAACGGTTTCCCAAGACGGTTTTCATTTCTTCTTTAAAGGCGACATCATTTTGGTAGATCTTACCCGCAAGAGGGATTAGATTTTGGGCTTTTTCAAATTTGAATTGGGCAATATCTTGCGAGGTGAGCTGATAAGTGGCTTGATTAAAGCCAAAGGCACATAAAAGCAAACTAAAAGCAATTCCAGCAGTACCAACCAACAGTAAGGGTCTTCTTCCTGCCCGGTCAATTAAGTACATTGCAATAAAGGTGAAAATGACGGTAACAGAACTTAATAGAATACCCGATGAAAAAGCGGCATCTGTACCGATCCCAGTTTGTTTAAAAATAGAGGTAGCATAAAAATAGATGGCATTTATCCCTGTAATTTGCTGTAAAATGCCAACAATCAATCCCAAAGCCATAATGAAACGAAAACTGGGCTTTAAAATATCTGTCCATTTAGCTTCACCTAATGCTTTATCCTGACTGATGCTTTTTTCTATAGAATTAATTTCGAGTTCAGCCCGGGTTTTGCCATGAATTTGATTGAGGACTTGTTTTGCTTCGATATATTTATTTTTAAGGTAGAGCCATCTTGGACTCCGAGGTACGAGAAACAAAGTTAAAAAATAAAGGAGCGCAGGAATGAGCTCCACACCCAGCATCCATCTCCAAACATTCTCATCATTTAAGAATAAATGCTCAGGGCTATTGTATTTATTAAAAAAATAATTACTTAAAAAAGCAGCAAAGAATCCTAAAACAATGTTTAATTGCTGTATAGAGACCAAAACTCCTCGATTTTCAGCAGTTGAAATTTCGGCGATGTACATGGGTGCCAAAATCAAAGCGGCGCCAAAGGCGAGTCCTCCAATCATTCTAGCGAGATATAACATTTCGTAGGTGACGGCATAAGCTGAGAACAAAGCAGACATTGCATAGAGGAAGGCAACCAGTAAAAGCATTTTTTTTCTACCCAAACGATCACTCAATCGTCCCGAAAAGATCATGGCGATCATGGCTGCCCAGGAGGGGGCACTGACCACCCATCCAATTTGCCCATCAGTTAAATTGAATTCAGGCCCAACATAAGACATTACACCAGAAATAATACCTGCATCAAACCCAAATAAAAATCCCCCAAGAGAAACGACAAAGGAGATGAGTAGTAATTTTTTTGACATATTTTTTTAAATTATCTCGTAAGTTTTTTTGCTTTATTTTCTACTTCTCATCAAAACAGAAGCACAATTTATACAGAAATTAGTTTGGGATTGATTTTGAAACCCAACGGCTTAATTTTTAATTGAAATTGTTTAAGTGCAAGGTTTTCATTAAATAGCAAGTCAAACATCATCTTTGTAGAAATATTGCAGTTTTTAGATGAACTTTTAGTTGTTTTTTTAAGTTAATACAAGGTATTCTTGTTTATATGCAAAAAGTAAATATTATTGGTTCTGGCTTTTCTTCTTTGTCTGCTGCGTGTTATCTGGCCAAGGCAGGGTTTGAGATAGATGTATTTGAAAAAAATGTATCTATAGGGGGAAGGGCTCGAAAAATGGTCAAAGAAGGGTTTACCTTCGACATGGGACCTAGTTGGTATTGGATGCCTGATGTTTTTGATAAGTTCTTTCAAGATTTTGGAAAGAAAACTTCTGATTTCTATGATCTGAAACGTCTGGCCCCCGCTTATAGGGTGTATTTTGAAGATGGTACCTTTATAGATATTCCAGATTCATTAGATGAGATTTTTAAGATATTTGAAAAAGAAGAAGCGGGAGCGGGTAACCTTTTAGCTAAATTTCTTGAAGATGCGGGCCATAATTATCGCATCGCTATTGAGAAGTTGGTTTATAAACCAGGTATTTCACCGCTTGAACTAGTGACCTTTGAAACTGTCAAGAAGCTAGATCAGTTTGTGGTGACCATCAGCCATCAAATAAGGAAACGTTTTAAGAATCCAAAGCTCATCAAAATTTTGGAATTCCCTGTGTTATTTTTGGGAGCTAAACCTCAAGATACACCTGCCTTTTATAATTTCATGAATCATGCAGATTTTGTTTTGGGCACCTGGTATCCAATGGGAGGTATGTACAAGGTTGTCGAAGCCATGGAAACGTTGGCTTTATCGCTCGGTGTGAAAATTCATACGGGAAGCAATGTCGAAAAAATTGCTACCGATATGGGGAAAGTACAAGGGTTAGTAATTGATGGAGCCTTGATACATTCAGATGTAGTACTGAGCGGCGCGGACTACCATCATACAGAAACTTTATTGCCTGTTGCACTAAGATCTTACAAAGAATCTTATTGGCAGAAAAAGACGTTTGCACCCTCATCGTTATTGTTTTATGTCGGTTTTGATACAAAACTATCTGGCATACTGCATCATATGTTGTTTTTTGATACTAATTTTGAAGCCCATGCCAGTGAAATATATGATGATCCTAAATGGCCGAAGGCTCCTTTATTTTACGCCAGTTTCACGAGTCTGACAGATCCTACGGTTGCTCCCGAGGGCAAGGAAAGTGGTTTTTTTCTCATTCCTTTGGCACCAGATCTAGAAGACTCTGAAACCTTACGAGAAAAGTATTTTGATATGATACTCGCACGATTAGAAAAGCACACTAAACAATCCATAAAAACATTCATTTCCTTTAAGGAGTCCTATTGCCTCAATGATTTTAAGGAGGATTATAATTCTTATAAAGGAAATGCCTACGGATTGGCCAATACCTTACTCCAGACGGCATTTTTAAGGCCAAAAATAATGAGTAAAAAAGTAAAAAATTTATATTTTACTGGGCAACTAACCGTCCCAGGACCGGGCGTACCCCCTTCTTTGATTTCTGGTAAAATTGCGGCGGAACTGATCTCTCAAAACACGAGTAAACAAGTATTAACATGACGTTGTTATATGATGAGCTGACCGAAGCGTGTAGCAAAGAAGTAACCCTCAAATACAGCACTTCCTTTTATAAGGCTGTAAACTTATTGTCTCCGACTATTCAACAAGACATTCATAACATTTATGGGTTTGTGAGATTTGCAGATGAAATTGTAGATACCTTTCATGAGCACAATCAAGAGGAATTACTTAAGCAATTTGAAGAAGATTTTTATGCGGCACTCAAGGTTGGAATTAGTTTAAACCCTATTCTCAATTCCTTTCAAAAAACGATACTTAAATATGACATTGACATATCCTTAGTCGATGCTTTTATGCGAAGTATGAAAATGGATCTTTATAAAACGCAATATAGTACCAAGGAGGAGTATAAGCAATACATTTATGGATCTGCTGATGTCGTGGGCTTGATGTGTCTCAAAGTTTTTGTGGAGGGGAATGATCAACTTTATGAATCACTTAAAGACAGCGCCATGCGCTTGGGCTCAGCTTTTCAAAAAGTAAATTTTCTAAGAGATATTAAAAACGATTTAGATGTTTTAAATCGTTCTTACTTTCCTCAAGTAGATTTAGAGAATTTAGATGAAAAATCTAAGGACGGGATTATTAAAGAGATACAGGAAGATTTTTATGCAGCTCAAATAGGAATTACACAACTACCTTTAGTGGCTAAATTAGGAGTTTATACTGCCTATTCATATTATTTTGAGCTTTTGATAAAGCTTAAAAAAACACCGTCATCGAGACTCTTGGAAACGAGGATAAGAGTGAATAATTTTATGAAAACTTATTTATTTTTTAAATCTTATTTAAAAGTTAAATTTAATTTCATTTGAAAATCATTTTTATTTGGCTCATATTAACCCCATTGAGTATCCCTGAAGTGAGTATCAGGATAGAATTCCACAGTCAAAAAATTACGCAGGCTTATTTAGATGCATTACAATCAGATGCGCAATGGGATTCAAATCCTTTGGTCATGGCTTATGTAGGGGTCTCGGAGACCATGTTGGCAGAAAATGCTTTTTGGCCTGGAGAAAAATGGAATTATTTCAATAGTGGTAAAGAAAAAATTGAACAGGCGATTGATCAAAACCAAGACAATCCAGAATTAAGATACCTCCGTCTGCTAGTTCAACTCAATGCACCTAGCTTTTTAAGCTATGACGAAAGTATTGAAACAGACTTAGAATTTTATATCAGTAATATTTTGAATTCAGGGTTAAATATGACGTGGATTAAAAAATTTTGTGACAATTTATTAAATGGGAAACGTCTTTCTGATTTACAACAGGGTCGGTTGAATGCTTTTTTACTTGATATAAATGATTAATTTTGAATAGCTAAAACATATTGGTCTCGATGAACATTATTGCTTTTGTAGGTACTTTCTTTTTTATGGAATTCGTAGCTTGGTTTGCCCATAAATACATCATGCATGGCCTATTTTGGAATCTTCATGAAGACCATCATACCAGAGAAAATGAGGCACACATTTTTGAACGGAATGATAGTTTCTTTTTGATTTTTGCCACCCCAAGTATGCTCTGTATCGTATTAGGCTCCCATTTTTCTATTTTTTATCTTATGGCTATTGGCTTTGGTATCGCAGCTTATGGTCTTTGTTATTTTTTGGTGCATGATATCTTCATACATCAAAGAATTAAAATTTTCACTAGATCAAATAATGCTTACTTACGTGCCATACGTAAAGCCCATAAAATACATCATAAGAACCAGACGAAGGAGGAAGGGGAGTGCTTTGGGATGTTACTAGTCCCGCTCAAGTATTTCAAATCAGAATGGAGCAGATGAGGCATTATTTATACTTGATAATAGATATTGCAACTATTTTTGTGCCCTTTTTTTTTAGTTTTCATCCTCGTCTAAAATTTCATAAGAAATTCAAAGCTTTTTTTCCTGCGATGGTCCTCAGTGGATGTGCTTACCTCAGCTGGGATATTTATTTTACTGTGCAAGGAATTTGGGGTTTTAACCCAGATTATCTCATGGCGCTGCGTATTTGGCAGTTGCCCATTGAAGAAGTGCTCTTCTTTGTATGTATCCCTTTTGCTTGTGTTTTTTCTCATTACACATTGATAGCGATCTCTCCCCAAGGGGGATTGTCCAGAGGTATGACTAATCTGATCAGTGCTTTTTTAGCTCTGATTTTAGTGCTGATGCTGGTGTTCTTTTTTGATAAAACCTACACTGCTTTCAATGCTTTTTTTACATTGACCATATTGGTAGTCACTTTTGTATCAAAACCTATATTGTTGAGGAGGTTTTATATCGCTTGGGGCCTACTTATATTGCCCTTTTTAATGGTCAACGGTGTGCTTACGGGTAGTTTAATTGATGCACCCATCGTTTGGTACAACGATGCTGAGAATTTAGGTATCCGAATTTTGACCATTCCAGTAGAGGATGTATTTTACGGCATGGGCTTGGTTTTGCTGAATATTTTATTGACCGAAACCTTTTTACCCAAAGCCTTACAGTCCAGAGCTCATTAATTTTGATACGCTGCAAGGCCTATTTTATAGGTACTCAAGGCTCTTTCACGTGCCAATTTGTGATCAACCATTGGAGGGACATAGTCAAAGGAATCTAATTCAGGAATCCATTTTTTGACATAAATTCCTTTGCCATCGAATTTTTGTTGTTGTGAAGTTGGATTAAATACCCTAAAATAAGGGGTAGCATCACAGCCCGTACCTGCCGACCATTGCCAGTTGCCGTTATTAGAAGAAAGCTCATAATCTAAAAGTTTTTGAGCAAAATAGGCTTCTCCCCAACGCCAATCAATGAGTAAATGCTTACAAAGAAAACTTGCAGTGACCATGCGCACGCGGTTATGCATATATCCCGTGGCGTTCAATTGTCTCATACCCGCATCAACCATAGGATAACCCGTCTTACCTGCACACCATTTTTCAAATTCCTGTTGATCATTTCTCCAAACGATGCTGTTGTATTTAACCTTAAAGTTCTCAGTTATGACTCTTGGGAAATGGTAGATTATTTGCATGAAAAATTCACGCCAGATCAGTTCGCTTAAAAAGACCGCATCTGTTTCTTTAAGTGTACTGATAATTTTTCGGACACTGACACTCCCAAATCTCAAATGTGGACTCAGATAGCTCGTATTATCTGTACTGGGTAAGTCTCTACTTTTGATGTATTCGCTCAGTGATGAGAGATCATAGGGCTTAACCTTTATGGTGGCAACTTTGAAATTCATACTAATCAAAGAGGGTAAAACTTGCGTTTGTTTATATAGGGCTTTGAAGTCGGAAGCTTCAAATGGTAACATTTCTTTGTTGAAATGAGAAAGCCATTTATTTTTATAGGGAGTAAAAACAGTATAAGGTTTGCCATCTGCCTTTAAAACTTCATTTTCTTCAAAAATTACCTGATCCTTGAAGGTATGTAAGACAATACCATTTTCTGAGAGTAAGGCGGCAATTTCTTGATCTCTTTTCCGTGCATAGGGTTCATAGTCTTTGTTGATGAACACTGAGGAAATGTCGTAAGTCTCAATCAAGGATTTCCAAACATTAAGTGGACTACCAAACAAACATTGTACCCCACTTCCAAGCGTATGAAGGCTTGAATTGATATCTGTTAATAAATCATGAATAAAGCCCAATCGTGCATCTTGCTCTGGTAAATCGGACAAGATATCTTGATCAAATATAAATATGGGAAGTACTTGGTTACCTGATTTTAACGCCGCATGAAGCGCAGTATTATCCTCAAGTCGAAGATCTCTTCGGAACCAAAAAATAGCGATTTTCATTTATTTTGTAAGGTTATTTAACATGCCTTTAAAGATAAAACCATGAAAGGGAAAAACAGCATACCAGTAAAGTCGACCCCAAACACCTTTGGGTCTGAAAGTAGCCGTTTGCTCCAAATAGGTTCCTTTAACTTTGAATTCTAACCAAGCTTCCCCGGGGAGTTTCATTTCAGCAAATAACAGTAATCTACCTTCTTCTTTGTCTGCATATAAAACACGCCAAAAATCTATGGCATCCCCGACATGGAGCGTGTCTTCTTGCGTTCTACCTCTGCGCAACCCAACCCCCCCAAATAGTTTATCTATAAATCCCCGTAGCTTCCACAGACCATTGGCGTAATACCAGCCTCTTTGCCCTCCGATGCGCCAAATACGATCAACACATTCTTTTTTATTTAAGATTTGATGTGATCTTTGATCTCGAAAACACCCAAAGACGGGTACCTGAAGAAATTCTGAGATATTGAGATTGAATGCACTGCTGATCAAGGAATCTTTCCAGCTGGATACAATTCGATTTTCTACAATTTCTGATAAAGTTCTTTTGAGGGCCTCATGATAATTGATGGGTTCAACATTTAAAATTTCGAGCAGTTTAAGATCTCTACACACCACTTCGACTTTCATACTGCTGACTAGGGCTGAAGCTAATTTAAAAGAGGTGGAGGTGACAAAATACAGCCAATAGGAGGACAACTTGGGTGTCATTATGGGAACAGTAATGATGGCCCGCTTCAAATTTCGGACCTGGGCAAAGCCAAGTAGAATTTGTCTATAGGTCATGATTTCAGGTCCCCCAATATCAAAATTTTGATCATAAGTTTTTTCATTGCCTAGTGTTTTCACCAAACAATCTAGGACATTGTCAACACCTATGGGCTGACATCTAGTATTCAACCATTTTGGAGTAATCATAATAGGTAACTTTTCGACCAAATCACGAATGATCTCAAAAGAAGCACTGCCCGATCCAATAATGATGCCTGCGCGTAATGTAGTCAAAGGATAAGAACCCAGTCCTAATTCATGCTCGACAGTACGTCGGGATGATAAATGTGCTGACAATGAGTCCTCATTGGTAATACCACTGAGGTAAACGACATGTCGCACATCTTTACCCTTCATAATTTCACGAAAATGAATAGCAGATTGTTTTTCTAATTTTTCATAATCATGGGTATTAGACATGGAATGCATCAGATAATAAGCACCCTCAATATCTTGGGGTATTTTTTCTAGAGACTTGAAATCCAAAAAATCAACTTCAATGACTTCTATTTGGTTTAAAATAGAGGCGGGTGCAGAAAATCTATTTTTGTCTCGAACGCTACAAACTATGTGATGGCCATGGTATATTAATTCGAGGAGCAGTCTTTTTCCAATGTAACCCGTTGCTCCTGTTAATAATATTTTCATGCTGAAGAGGTCAAATTTTCGTTTTTCTCGCGAGAAGCTTTTTGATGTCTTTTTCTAGCGCAATTGGGTTTGTATATGGGCCGTATCTTCGAAACGGACTTCCGTAATTGGTGATTAGAAATTTCGTGAAATTCCACTTGATTCGACTTCCAAATAACTCAGATAATTCATTTTTTAAGTATTTAAATACCGGATGTGCATTGGGGCCATTTACTTTTGTTTTTGACATCAATTGAAAGGTAACCCCGTATTTTAAGAGGCAGGAAGTCTCCATTGTCTCATTCGATTCAGGTTCTTGGGACATGAATTGATTACAAGGAAAGCCTAAAATGACGAGCCCTTGCGCTTGATAATCATGATATAATTTCTCGAGCTGTTTAAATTGTGGGGCCAATCCACAACGTGTCGCTGTATTTACAATCAAAACTGTTTTGCCTTTGAATTGATCAAATTGCATCTCATCTCCAGCCACATTTTTGGCTGCCAATTCATAAAACTTTGGCGTAAGTTTTGTCGGAGCTATTTTGGCAGTGATCATAGGTTACGCTATTTTTTTAAGTGCCAAAGGACTTTTTATTTCAATATGCGTCGCTTTTAGCGTATGCATCAAGTTATATAAACCAAAAAAAGTCCGATTCACATAGATAAAATGTTTAGATCCTCGATTCCCATTGTATTTTCTTAATTCCGTTTTTTGAGCAAACTCTTGTGCCATATTTGAGAGGGCATCAAAGAAGGTTTTATTTGAAAAGTCAAAATAATCTGTGTGAAAGGGCTGTGTAAACAGGCTGAGCAGATCATAAAATACTTCCTTGAAAAAATCAAGCTCCTTTTTTGAATCATCAGATCTTAAAATTTCGAGTTCATAAAGTTTCTTTTCAAATAGACTTTTATTATTGATATTTTCTTTCTCTGAGAGTGTGAAATAAGGGTAATAAAATTCATCAGGTAAACTTTTCATACAACCAAAATCAAGTGCGATGAGATCCTCTTCTTTTGACACTAGAAAATTTCCAGGATGTGGATCCGCATGCATTTTTCTTAAGACATGAATTTGATACATGTAGAAATCCCAAAGGGCTTGACCAATTTTGTTGGCCAACACGGGGTCACTATTTTGAGCGGCAAATTCTGTCAGATGGAGTCCATTCATCCATTCCATGCTTATGATGCGATCGGTTGAATATTCTTTGTAGTATTCAGGGAACTTCATATTAGGAATGTGCTTGCATGCCTTTGCAATTTCAATACTTTGATCTACCTCAAGTATATAGTTGGTCTCATCGATGAGTTTTTCTTCTACCTCTTTAAAATACTTATCGGAATCTTTGCCCTTGATATTAAACATGCGAATAGCAATGGGCTTTATCAAAGACAGGTCGCTGCTGATACTTCCTGCAACCCCAGGATATTGAATTTTTACGGCTATTTTTTTACCCTCTTTTTCAGCCTGATGTACTTGACCAATGCTGGCGGCATTGACAGAGGT